>Ga0160469_100207_pt1 | contig 51266 bp, 63 predicted proteins | sample HID1972M_E11MG_FD_108246 | JGI IMG/M metagenome (GOLD analysis project Ga0160469, IMG submission 108246) | Enriched pill bug-associated microbial communities from UW Madison campus, WI, USA - HID1972M_E11 MG | ecosystem: Host-associated > Arthropoda: Insects > Digestive system > Unclassified ...
GAACCGCATCACCGTGGCGCGCAACCGCTACATCCAGACGGTGCAGGAATACAACGTGCTCGCGCGCAGCTTCCCCACCAACCTGACCGCCATGGTCTTCAGCTACGACGCCAAGCCGAACTTCAGCGTGCAGAACGAGGCGGAAATCTCCACCCCGCCGACGGTGGACTTCGGCACGCCGAAGCAGTAGGGGACACGCGGGCGTGCGATCCGGCCTGACTGCCGCGCTGCTCGTTCGCCGGGCGCTGGCCGCCCTCGTCCTGATGGCCGCGGCACTGGGCGGCGCCTTCGCGCAGGACCTGCAGCCGGTGCCCGCGCTCAGCGCGCGGGTGATCGACCAGACCGGCACGCTCGACGCCGGCCAGCAGCAGGCGCTAGAGGCCAAGCTCGCCGCCTTCGAGCAGCGCAAGGGCTCGCAGATCGTGGTGCTGATGGTGCCGGGCACGGCGCCGGAGGACATCGCCGCCTATGCCAACCGCGTGGGCAATGAATGGAAGATCGGCCGGCGCGACGTGGGCGACGGCGTGCTGGTGATCGTCGCCAAGAACGAGCGCCGCATGCGCATCGAGGTCGCCAAGACGCTGGAAGGCGCGATCCCCGACATCGCCGCCGCGCGCATCATCGACGAGGAGATGAAGCCGCGCTTTCGCGCCAACGACTTCGCGGGCGGGCTGGACGCGGCGGCGACGCGGCTGATCGGCCTGGTCGACGGCGAGCCGCTGCCCGAGCCCGCCTGGCACGACGAGCGCCGCGGCGCCTCCGGCTTCGACTGGGAGGACCTCGCGATCTTCCTGTTCTTCGCGGTCTTCGTCGGCGGGCCGATCGCCCGCGCGGTGTTCGGCAAGACGCTCGGCCCCCTGCTGGTGGGCGGCGGCGCGGGCGCGGTGGCCTTCTTCGTCACGGCCAGCCTGCTGGTGGGCGGCATCGCCGGGATGCTGGCGCTGATCGTCTCGCTGTTCTCCGGGCTGATGCCGGCCGGCGGCGTGCGCCGCGGCGGGCGCGGCGGGTGGAACAACGGCGGCTGGAGCGGTGGCGGCGGTGGCTGGGGCGGCGGTGGCGGCTTCGGCTCCGGCGGGGGTGGCAACTTCGGTGGCGGCGGCGCCTCGGGAGACTGGTAGCGATGGACGCTCCGAAGAATGCATGGCCTGCCAAGCTCGCCCGCCTGTGGCGCCACCGGCGGGTCGACGCCGCCGACGTGCGCCGCGTGCTGCCGCCCGAGGCGCTGGAGCGCCTGGCGCGGCGCGTGGCCGCCAGCGAGCAGCGCCACACCGGCGAGATCCGCATCTGCATCGAGGCCGGCCTGCCGGCCAGCTACGTCTGGCGCGCGGCACCGCCGCGCCAGCGCGCGATCACCCTGTTCGGCAAGCTGCGCGTGTGGGACACCGAACACAACAACGGCGTGCTGATCTACCTGCTGCTGGCCGAGCACGCGATCGAGATCGTGGCCGACCGCGGCATCGACGCCCACGTGGATGCACCCGAATGGGCCGCGATGGCAGGCCGCATGGGCACGGCCTTCCGCGAGGGCCATTTCGAGGACGGGATCACGCACGCCCTGGAGGAGGTCTCGGCACTGCTGGTGGCGCACTTCCCGGCCGACGGCGACGCGCCGCGCCGCCCGCGCAACGAACTGCCGGACGCGCCGGTGGTGATATGAGGCTCAGTCGGTGGCGACCATCACGCTCGACGCCTTGATGACGCCATAGGCCTGTCCACCCTCGGCGAGGTTGAGCGAGGTGGCGGACGCGCTGGTGATGGTCGAGACGATCTGCACGCCCGGCGCGATCTCCAGGGTGACTTCCGTCGTCACCGGGCCGCGCACGATGGCGACGATCTTTCCGGGCAGGACGTTGCGGGCGCTGATCTTCATGGCGAACTCCTTGTGTCGAAGCCTCGATGGTAGGCCGGCCGCGCAGCGGCCGGGCGGCGGTCACTCCTTGCGTGCCAGCAGCCGCCGGTTGATCGCGTGTGCCGCGTCCAGTTCGCACTGCACCGCGCGCGTGACCTGCGACAGCGTGCGCAGCCGCCGGTTGCTTTCGCGCAGCCGGTCGGACATGGCCCGGGCCACCACCAGCAGCAGGCGCGCCGCGACCGCCGGCTGCACCTCCACCAGGCCCTGCAGCGTGGCGCGCGACAGGGTCGCGAGCTTGAGGTCGGTCAGCGCGGTGCAGGTGGCCGAGCGCGGCGCGCCGTCGATCAGCCCCATCTCGCCGACCAGGCTGCCCGGATCGATGACCGAGATCACCACCGCGTCGCCCGGCAGCCCGGTTTCGCTCTCGGCGCGCGCCTGGCCTTCCAGCAGCAGGGCCATGTAGCCGCTGTCCTCGATCTCCCCTTCGGTCATGAAGACGCTGCCCGCGCGCACGAACACGGGCTGCATCGCGTCGACGACGATGCAGGCCTCTTGGAAGTCCAGCGGCGCGACGCTGGCCGAGGCGCGCATCAGCATGCGGGCCGCGTGTTCGCGCAGGTCGATCCGCCGCGTCATGCGCGCTCCGGCAGGGCCCACACGGCCGCGCCGCCCACGCCGTAGAAGCGGCGGCCGGGCGCCGGCGCCACGGTGCTGCCGCCGGTGAATTCGCCGAAGGCCGGCAGGATGGCCTGGTGCGCATCGCACACGAAGCAGGGCATGCGCAGGCTGTCGCGCCCGCGCCCGTGCAGGCCGCACACCGGGTGCAGGTGGCCGGCGAGCACGAAGTGCGTCGGGTGCGTCTGCGGATGGTGGCAGCAGGCGAAGGGGCCGATCAGGTGCGGCTCGTCCACCACCGCGATGCCCAGCGCCACCGGCGGGTCGCCGGCGCGGCTGTCGTGGTTGCCGCGCACCAGCGTCATCGCCAGGCCGGCATGGCGCCGCCGCCAGTCGCCCAGCGCGGCCAGCACGGGCGGCGTGCGCGCCTGCGCGGCGTGCAGGAAATCGCCGAGGAACACGATCTGCTGCGGCGCGTGCGCGGCGACCAGCGCGTCGAGCCGCGCCAGGTTCTCCTGCGTGGTGCCGCCGGGCACGGGCTGGCCCAGCGCGCGGTAGGTGGCGGCCTTGCCGATGTGCAGGTCGGCGATGAAGAGCGCGCGCTGCGCCGGCCACCAGAGCGCACGCTCGGGCAGCAGGCTGAGGGCTTCATCGGCCCATTGGACGAGGCAGGCGGAAGGCGGCACGGAGCGGGGAGTGTCGCAAATCATCGGGGCGGTGGCACGGCGCTGCGTCAATGTCCCCTTCAGCGCCTGCGGCGCGGCGCACGGCGGGCGGGTGCCGGCGGGCCATCCTGCCCGAAGGACAGGGTGCGGCCCACCTGCGCGGCATCGCCGGCCATCGCCGCGCCGCCGGCCGCCTCTTCGAGCTGCGCCACCATGCGCGCGATGCGGTCGGCCACGCGCTCGTTGGAGAGCTTCTCGCGGAAGCGCTCGACCATCAGCGGAAAGGCGAAGGGCGTGGGCCGCGCCAGGGTCCGCAGCACCAGCGTCTGCCCGGCCATGCGCCCCAGGCTGGCCGCCAGGCGGCCGATCTCCAGCTCCTGCGCCAGCAATTCGGATTCGGCCTGCGCGAGCAGCTTGTTGCTCGGGTCGTATTTGCGGAACACCTCCCAGAACAGCGACGAGGAGGCCTGCAGCTGCCGGCTGCTGCGCCGCTCGCCGGGGTAGCCCTGGAAGATCAGGCCCGCCACCCGCGCGATCTCGCGGAAGCGCCGCTGCGCCAGCTCGCCGGCGTTGAGGCTGGCCAGCACCTCGTGCAGCAGCGCGGCCTGCGCGTCGTCGCGGGCGATGGCCTGCCGCGCCGGCGCATCGTGCCCCGCGCGCAGCACCTGCGGCAGCAGTTCCGGCCAGTCCACCGGCGTGGCGCTGAGCAGTTCGAAGCCGTAGTCGTTGACCGCGATGGAGAAGGTGCGCGGCGCGTGCTGCGCCACGCGCCAGGCGATCAGGTTGGCCAGGCCCAGGTGCACCGGCCGGCCGGCGAAGGGGTAGAGGAACAGGTGCCAGCCCTCGCGTGTGGCGAACACCTCGGCCAGCAGCGTGTGCGGCGTGGGCAGCGCGGACCAGCGCTGCTGGATCTCGAGCAGCGGCCGCACGCACTGCAGTTCGGGCGATTCGAAGCGGCCCTCGCCGGCCAGCGCGAGCTGCTGCACCACCGCATCGGCCAGCGTGGTCGACAGCGGCATGCGCCCGCCGTTCCAGCGCGGCACCGCCGGGCGCTTGCCGGTGGCGCGGCGCACCCAGGCCGTCATGTCGTGGATGCGCACCAGCTCCAGCAGCCGGCCGCCGAAGAGGAAGCAGTCGCCCGGCTTCATGCGGGCGACGAAGCCTTCCTCCACGCTGCCGATCCTGGCGCCGCCGACGAACTGCACGCTCATGCTGGCGTCGCTCACGATGGTGCCCACGTTCATGCGGTGGCGCCGTGCCAGCCGCGCATCGGGCACGCGCCACACGCCCTCGGCGTCCGGCACGGCGCGCCGGTAGTCGGGGTAGGCGGCCAGCGAGGGGCCGCCCTGGCGCACGAAGTCCAGGCACCACTGCCAGCTCTCGGGCGAGAGCCGCGCATAGGCCGCGGTGCGCCGCACCTCGGCATAGAGGTCGTCGGGCACGAAGCCGCCGCCCAGCGCCACGGTGACCAGGTGCTGCACCAGCACGTCCAGCGGCTGCTCGGGCACGTGGCGCGACTCGATGTGGCCGGCTGCGATGGCGGCGCGCGCGGCGGCGCCCTCCACCATCTCGATGCTGTGCGTGGGCACGATCGTGACGCGCGAGGGCCGCCCCGGCGCGTGGCCGGAGCGCCCCGCGCGCTGCAGCAGCCGCGCCACGCCCTTGGGCGAGCCGATCTGCAGCACGCGCTCCACCGGCAGGAAGTCCACGCCCAGGTCCAGGCTGGAGGTGCACACCACCGCCTTGAGCTCGCCGCTCTTCAGGCCCCGCTCCACCCACTCGCGCACCGCGCGGTCCAGCGAGCCGTGGTGCAGCGCGATCAGCCCTGCCCACTCGGGCCTGGCCTCCAGCATCGCCTGGTACCAGATCTCGGCCTGCGAGCGGGTGTTGGTGAAGACCAGCGTGGTGGCGCTCGACGCGATCTCGCCGATGACCTGCGGCAGCATCGTGAGGCCCAGGTGCCCGCCCCAGGGAAAGCGCTCGGCGCGGCCGGGCAGCAGCGAATCGACGACCAGCCGCTTGGGCACCTCGCCCTGCACCAGCGTGCCGGCCTCGCCGGGGCCGAGCAGCGCGTGCATCGCCTCCTCGAGATTGCCCAGCGTGGCCGACATGCCCCAGCTGAGCAGGCCCGGGTTCCAGCGCCGCAGCCGCGCCAGCGCGAGCTGCACCTGCACGCCGCGCTTGTTGCCCATCAGCTCGTGCCATTCGTCGACCACCACCAGGCGCAGGTGCCGCAGCATCTCGCGCGCATCGGCGCGGGAGAGCATCAGCGACAGGCTCTCGGGCGTGGTCACCAGCAGCGTGGGCAGCCGGCGGTCCTGCGCGCTGCGCTCGCCCGACGGGGTGTCGCCGCTGCGCGCGCCGGCGGACCAGTGCGGGGCCAGCGCCTCCAGCGGCTCCTCGAGGGCGCGCAGCGTGTCGGCGGCGAGGGCGCGCATGGGAGTGAGCCAGAGCACGGTGAGTGGTGGCGCATTCGCCTGCCCGGGCGATGCCAGCGCCTGCAGGGCGCCGAGCCACACGGCATAGGTCTTGCCCGCCCCGGTGGTCGCATGCAGCAAGCCCGAACGGCCCGCGGCGATGGCGCGCCAGACCGCCCGCTGGAACCTGAACGGTTTCCAGCCGCGTGTGCCGAGCCATGCATCGGACGTCATGGTGCAGCCTTCACGAGAGAGCCGGCCAGCAAGCAGATCCACCGCATCTGCGCATCCTACGTTCAGAGGACGCAAGCACGCCGGCTTTCGCCTACAACGACGACACGATCATCCACCAAGGGGAAGACCATGGAGGCCAGAAATCACCATCTCGTGCTGGATACCGGCGAGCCATGTGCCTTCGTGGCGAGCCCCAATTTCGACAGGGTGATCCGGCCGATCTACCTGATCATCCACTACACGGCCGGCACGACCGCCGAGGGCGCCATCCAGTGGTTCCTGAAGCCTCAGGCCCGTGCTTCGGCCCACTTCGTGGTCGACCGTGACGGCTCGGTGACGCAGATGGTGCCCATGCACCGGCGTGCGTGGCATGCGGGCCATAGCCAATGGGGAGAGCTGCGTGACCTCAACAGCTTCTCCATCGGCATCGAGCTGGTCAATGCGGGCAAGCTGCGGCGGAGCGCAAACGGCCTGTGGCACACCTGGTCCGGCAAGACGATCCCGGACGACCAGGTGTCGGTGGCCATGCACAAGAACGAGAAAGCGGAGCAAGGCTGGCACGAATACACGGACCAGCAGATAGAGACCGTGACGCAGATGGGTATCGCGATCGCAAACCACTACGGCATTGCAGACGTCCTGGGCCACGACGATGTCGCGCCGAAGCGCAAGGTGGATCCTGGTCCGCTTTTCCCCCTGGCCAGCGTGCGTTCGCGCATCATGGGCCGCCGGACCTGAACGGAGGGGCCGTTCAGACGGCTTTCGGCATGAACATCGAGCATTTCGCTGCGGGAATCCTGGGGGCATGCATCGCCGCGCTGGTGGCTGCCCTCGTCTTCATTCCCGCCTTCCGCGCAGACATGGTGGCCACCCAGGAGGGAGAGCTCTCGATCGCGGGGCTGTCGGTTCGAGGTACCGCCATCGTCGTGCTCATCGTGTTTCTGGGCGCTGCCTTGACCTACGTCGCGCACCGCTCGTCCGAGCGTCGACCGGCCGCAGATTCCAGCGATGCGCACATCGCGATCGAGGACCTGCCGTTCGAGGCCAAAAACAAGGCAGAGGCCAAGGATCGGATCAAAGCGCTGCACCTGTACAGCCATCAGCCGCTTGCAACCGTGGTGGGGGCCTTGAACTTCGATTCAGCAGGTGCCGAAGACATTCGCAAACTGGCGGTCGCAAGACAAGGTCCATGGGGCGCGAGCGACAAGGCCAGAGAAACCTACCTGAGGGTGCCTGCCAAGATTCGTGCGGGTGAGGCCTCGGCCTGCCCCCGCGCCATAGGACGAAGCTATGAGATCAGAAGCCGTCTTCCCCGGGCCTTCGACATGCCGGGTGAGAGCGTGGTAGTGAAGATCGCCGGCGTGCTGATCTCCTCCAACGACTGCGACCAAAAGTTCGACTTCATTCACGTGTCATGCGATATCGCCTCCAAGGTTCTGAGCGATCGCGTCGTTGAATGCGACGCGAGGAATCAGCCTCGTTGGAAGAATCCCTACGCATCGAAGGCTCCCATCTATCTCACCGAAGTGGCGCCATAGGTCAGGCTTGGCAAGCTGGCCAGGTTATCCACCTCCTCCACCGGCTTGTCCTCCCGCCACCTGAGCGTGCGCGCACCGTGATGCGCTCTTGTGCCGCGCGATGACCTCGAAGACCAGCTCGAAGACCAGCGTAGCCCGACGCCGCGCACCAGGCCGAGGCCCTCGATCGTGGCCCGACGGAGGATGTCGTCCCCCCCGTCTCATCTCGGCGTCGGTGAGGACGGAGTAGGCGTTGGCGAAGGGCGCAAGCTGGCGGTCCAGCTGGTCCGGCGGGTCGCTTCTGTGCAGCGCGCTCGCTCGCGGGCGTGTTGCCGCAGCACGCGCCGGAAGGCGAAGGGTCTCCCTCTGCGATCGCGAAACCCATCGCCAAGGACGCGCTTCATGCGTTCGCCATGAGGCAGAGTCCTGCGGCAGAGTGCGACCGCCGTCGGCGCTGCATCTCTCCGAGACGCTGTGTGGTAGCATTTTTGACCCCGCGAACCGGGCGAGTATCAGGGAGCACAACATGGGTTCGATTGCCATCAACGTTCCAGATTTCGCGGATTCCGATCTGGTGTTCAACGAAGCCGAGACGCGCGCGGTCCTCACGTTCTTCTGGCCGTACATGACGCCCTAGATCAATGGGCTGGAAGTCACCAACAACGTCCGTCGCTTCGCGCAGACCATCCTGATCGCCGCCATCGATGCGACCTATGCCCTCGGGTTTGTGAGCGGCATCATGAACTTTCTTTCCGGCCCCCAGGGCAGCATTGCCGCGATTGCCAGGAAGCTCGCCTGGGGTGAGGCGAGGTCATGGTTCAAGCATGCGAGGGCCAGGGATTTGAAGAATCCCCGCATTGCGCAGTCCGTCAGGCACAAGATTGCGGCCGACCACAGTTCGACCCTGCAAAGCTACATCGACGGCATCATCAGCCGCTTTCGCGCAACCCCGATGATCTTCCTGTCCTATGGCGCAAACACTGCAGACCGGGCCTGATCACGCCCTGAATGCCTCCAGGCGGTGGCGCCATGCGGTGGCGACGCGCGTCGCCATGGCCGCAATCCTCGTTGGCCTGATGCTTGCAGTCGTCATGGGCGCCACTGCATGGCGAATGGATCTGACTGAACTCATGGCCTGCTCCGTCGCAACGAGGCAGCCGTTGCGCGGCACATGCAAGGTGCTGGTCCTCAGTCCGGCACGGCCCACCGTGGAAGAGGTCCAGGCGCTGAACCAGACCGATGGCCTCGGACGCGTCCTGGCCCTCGCCAGCTCGGCCGGAATGGCACCCGCGGAGGCCAGGAAACTGCTCAAGCATCTGATCGCCAAGGGTGTCAGCGTCGATGCGATCGATCTTCGCATGCCCAACAAGCCAACGGCGCTGTATGGCGCGGCGGTCCTTGGCGACGTCAACGGCGTCCAGCTTCTGTTGGACAGCGGGGCGGACCGCACGATCAGAAGCGCCTATGGGGAAACACCGCTCGAAGCAGCGCGCAGGGTCGGCGCCAAGTATCCGGAAGCGGCGGCTCAATACCGGGCAGTCATCCGACTGCTGGAATAGATCGACCGACCCGCCGAGGCCGAACAGCACCACCGCCGGGCCGATCAGCCCCTGGGTGCGCTCGCAGGCAGCAGCGCCGCCAGCGTGTCCAGCGTATCGGCCTCCTCCACCGCCTTGTCCTCACGCCATCTCAGCATCCGCGGAAAGCGCACCGCGATGCCGCTCTTGTGCCGCGTGCTGCGCGCGATGCCCTCGAAGCCCAGCTCGAAGACCAGCGTGGGCTTCACGCTGCGCACGGGGCCGAAGCTCTCGATCGTGGTCTTGCGGACGACGGCGTCCACCCGCGCCATCTCGGCGTCGGTGAGGCCGGAGTAGGCCTTGGCGAAGGGCACGAGCTGGCGGCCCGCCTGGTCCGGCGGGCCGTCCCACACGGCGAAGGTGTAGTCGGTGTAGAGGCTGGCGCGCCGGCCGTGGCCGCGCTGGGCGTAGATCAGCACGGCGTCGACGGACAGCGGATCGATCTTCCACTTCCACCACACGCCCACGTCCTTGGTGCGGCCCACGCCGTACTGCGCGTCGCGGCGCTTGAGCATCATGCCTTCCACGCCCAGGCTGCGCGCGGCCTCGCGCTGGCGGGCGAGTGCGGGCCAGTCGGCGCCGTCGAGCACGGGGCTGGGGATGAGCAAGGGGTGGTTCAGCTCCGCGAGCAGTGCATCGAGCCGGGCGCGGCGCTCGGCCTGCGGCAGGGCGCGCAGGTCGCGGCCTTCGCTTTCGAGGAGGTCGTAGGCCAGCAGCACCACGGGCAGCTCGCGCAGCAGCTTGGGGCTCAGCGTCTTGCGGCCGATGCGCTTCTGCAGTTCCGAGAAAGGCTGCACGCGCGCGTCTCGCCAGACGACGATCTCGCCGTCGATCACGGTGCCGCCGGGCAGGGCCTCGCCCATGGCGGCGAGTTCGGGAAAGCGCTCGGTCACCAGCTCCTCGCCGCGCGACCACAGCCACGCCTGGCCCGCGCGGTTGACGATCTGGGCGCGGATGCCGTCCCACTTCCATTCGACCATCCAGCGCTCGGGCGGGCCGAGCAGCGCGTCGAAGCGTTCCAGCGGCTCGTTGAAAGGATGCGCGAGGAAGAAGGGATAGGGCTGGCCGCTGGTGGGCGCGCCGCGCTCGCCTTCGGATTCGGGCGCGATGAGCGCCGCATAGGCCGCCGCGTCGGGCCGCGCGCCGATGTGGGTGTAGCCCATCAGCCGCTGCGCCACGCGCTTGGCGTCCACGCCGCCGACCGCGGCCAGCGCCTGCGTGACCTGCAGCTTCGACACGCCGACGCGGAAGGCGCCGGTGATGAGCTTGAAGTACACCAGCCGCTCGTCGGGTGCGAGCTGGCGCCACTGCGCGCGCAGGCGCTCGGGCAATTCCTGCGCGGGGGCGCCGCGCAGCGGCAGCAGGTGCTGCTCGACCCAGTCGGCCAGACCGAGGTCGTGCGCATCGACGGGCGCGGGCAGCAGCAGCGCGATGGTCTCGGCGAGGTCGCCCACGGCCTCGTAGCTCTCGATGAACAGCCACTCGGGCAGTCCCGCCGCCTCCTGCGCCAGCAGGCGCAGCAGCTTGACCGGCACCAGCTGGCGCGGCTTGCCGCCGGCCAGGAAGTACACCGCCCAGGCGGCATCGCGCGGCGGGGCGTCGCGCAGGTAGCGCTGCAGCGCGGCCTGCTTGGCCAGGCTGGAGGTGCTGGCGTCCAGGTCGCGGTAGAGGGCGGCGAAGGCCTTCACGGCGCGCTCGCCTCCCTGCCCTCTTCCGCCGCCTCCTCGCCGTACTCGGTGGCGAAGGCCTGGGCCTCCAGGCCCAGTTCGCGCAGCCAGCGCACCATCACGGCCACGCTGCCGTGGGTGACGAACACGCGCCCGGCGCCGGTGGCGGCGATGGCCTGCTGCAGGCCGGGCCAGTCGGCGTGGTCGCTCATGACGAAACCGCGGTCCACGCCGCGCCGCCGCCGCGTGCCGCGCAGCTGCATCCAGCCGCTGGCGAAGGCGTCGGCATGCGCGCCGAAGCGGCGCAGCCAGGGCGTGCCCCGGGCGGAAGGCGGGGCCAGCACCAGCGCCTGCTTGAGCAACGCGGCGTCGACGCCGGGATCGGTCGCGCGCAGCGTGGGCGGCAGCGCGACGCCGGCGGCGCGGTAGGCGGCGTCGAGCGCTTCCATCGCGCCGTGCACGACGATGGGGCCGATGGACGCATCCACGCCGTGCAGGATGCGCTGCGCCTTGCCGAAGGCGTAGCAGAACAGCACCGAGGCGCGGCCCTCCTGCGCGTTGCGCCGCCACCAGCCGTCGATCTGCGCGAACAGCTCGGCCTGCGCGGGCCAGCGGTAGATGGGCAGGCCGAAGGTGGACTCGGTGATGAAGATGTCGCAGGGCACCGGCTCGAAGGGCGGGCAGGTGCCGTCGGCCTCGGTCTTGTAGTCGCCCGAGGCGACCCACACGCGCCCGCCATGCTCCAGGCGCACCTGCGCCGAGCCCAGCACGTGGCCGGCCGGATGCAGCGACAGCCGCACGCCGTGGTGCACGACCGCCTCGCCGTAGGCCAGGGTCTGCAGCGCGATGTCCGCGCCCAGGCGCGCGCGCAGCACGCCGGCGCCGTCGGCCTGCGCGAGGTAGTGCGCATGGCCGGGGCGCGCGTGGTCCGAATGCGCGTGCGTGATGACCGCGCGCTCGACGGGCTTCCACGGGTCGATGTAGAAGTCGCCGGGCGGGCAGTACAGGCCTTCGGGGCGGGCGATGACGAGGTCCGCGGTCTGCATGGGCTGGCAATCCGACCGCATGCTAGCCCGGGCGGCGCCGCGGGCGTGTAGGCCGGCGCGGCTAGAGACCGCCGGCCACTTTCAGCACCGCGCCGGTGACGTAGGAGGCACGCCCGGACAGCAGCCACACGATCGCCTCGGCGATCTCCTGCGCCTGCCCCGGGCGACGCATGGGGATGCGCGCGGCCACGCGTTGCGGCCGGCCCGGCTCGCCCGCCGCCGCGTGGATGTCGGTCAGGGCGGTGCCGGGCGACACCGCGTTGACGCGGATGCCGTGCTCGGCCATCTCGCGCGCCAGGCCGACGGTGAAACCCTCCACCGCGGCCTTGGAGGCGGCGTAGTGCACGTACTCGCCCGGCGCGCCCAGCGTGGCGGCGATGGAGGAGACGTTGACGATGCTGCCCGTGCGGCCCTCGGCGCGCCACTGCGCGACCACGCACTGGCTCAGGCGCATGAGGCCCAGCACATTGACGTCGAGCACCTGGCGCAGGGTGTCGAGCGTGGTGTCCAGGAACGGGCCCAGCGGCCCGGTGATGCCCGCGTTGTTGACCAGTCCGGCGAGCGGCGCGAAGCCGGCGGGGATGCGCTCGAGCACGGCGCCGGCCGCTTCCGCGTCGCCCGCATCGGCCTGGAGGCAGAAGGCCTTGCGGCCGCCGGCCTCGATCTCGGCGACCAGGGCATGGGCGGCATCGTGCTGCGCGGCGTAGGTGAAGCACACGTCGTGGCCGGCCGCGGCCGCGAGCCGGGCCGTGGCGGCGCCGATGCCGCGGCTGCCGCCGGTGATCAGCACGGTTCCCGAAGGGTTCATGGGCGTCTCCTCGTTCATCGGCGCATGATCGCCGCGGGCGTAGTATCAAGGAACCCGCCCCTCGTTATGCAATGCATAAGGAATTTCGATGCGACAACTCCACCCCGACCACCTGCTGACCTTCAGCATGGTGGTCGACAAGGGCAGCTTCTCCGCCGCGGCGCAGCAGATCGGCATCTCGCAGCCGGCCGTGAGCCATCAGATCAAGGAGCTGGAGCGGCGCCTGCAGCTGCGGCTGATCGAGCGGGTCGGCCGCAGGCTCAAGGTCACGAGCGCGGGCGAGGCGCTGCTGGTGCACGTGCGGCGCGTCGCCGTGGCGCTGGCCGATGCGCAGGCGGCGATGCAGCAGCACAGCCAGACCGCCGGCGGGCAAGTGCGCATCGGCGCCGGCGCGACGGCCTGCATCCACCTGCTGCCGCCGCTGCTGGGGCAGCTCAAGCGGCGCAATCCGCTTCTGGAAATCGCGGTGAGTACCGGCAACACGCCGGAGATCGTGCGGCGGGTGGAAGACAACGACCTGGACGCCGCGCTGGTCACGCTGCCCGCGGCCGGCCGCAGCCTGGAGGTGACGCCGGTGCTGGAAGACCGCTTCGTCGCCATCGCGCCGCACGGCACGAGTGGCGGGCGCCGTGCGGTGTCCGCCAAGGCGCTGGCGGCGCAGCCGCTGGTGCTGTTCGAGTCGGGCGCCAACACGCGCAGCCTGGTCGAGCAGTGGTTCTCGCGCGCCGGCCTCGCCGTGCGGCCGGCGATGGAACTGGGCAGCGTCGAGGCCATCAAGGAGATGGTGGCGGCCGGCCTGGGCTGGTCGCTGCTGCCGCAGCTCAGCGTGTCCACGGCGGCACACCGCAAGGGCATCGAGGTGCTGATGCCCACGCCGCGCTTCGGCCGCACGCTGGCCTGGGTGATCCGCCGCGACAAGCCGCTCAACCGCGCGCTGCGGCAGGTGCACGAGGCGGTGCTGGGGCTGCGTACCGGCGCCTGAGCCGCGCCGGCATGCGGCGGCGGCATGGGTCGCGGCCGCAATGCGCATGCCACGGCGTGCCCGCACTTCCCAGAATGAGGGGATCGATCCAGCGGAGCCTCTCATGCCCTTCGTCCTGTCACTGCAAGACCGCTGCGTGCGCCTGCGGCTGCGACGCGGCGCGGAACTCCTGTGCGAGCACGGCTGCCTCTGGCTCACCTTCGAGCCGCGGCGGGCCGCAGGGGCGAGCCCCGATGTCATCCTGCTCCCCGGCCAGCGCCACGCCGTCGCCGAAGACGGGGCCTGCTTCCTCACGCCGCTGCACCGGTCCGCGGCGACGACCTGCCAGGTCGACCGGTCCCGCGAGCGCAGAGGAGGCCTGTGGCGGTGGCTGGAACGGTGCCTTGGCAGCGTGCGGACGGCGAGCGGGGCGGCTACTTCCCGCGCCCGCCGCCCACCATCTGCATCACGTTCATCTTCATGCCGCCGGGCATGATCATGTCGCCCGGCTTCTGTCCGGCCGCGCAGGCGCCGACCCAGCGCGCCTCCATCACCATGTCCTGCGTGTCGGCCGCCTTGCGCGGCGGGTCGTAGGTGGTGACGGACTGCACGCGGTACTGGCTGTTGAAGTCGCCGGTGATGACCACGCGCGTGGTCACGGTCTGCGTGCTCTGCGTGCACACTTCCTGGTGCACGAGCAGCCTGCCGACCTCGCTGCGCAGCTCTTCCTTGCAGAACTTCCGGTTCATCTTCGGCTGGCGCTTGCCGAAGTCCTGCAGCGCCTTGTCGGTGGCAGCATCGACGCAGTGCTGCATGACCGTGCCCTGCGCCTCGCCGCCGGCGATGCGCATCTCCCACAGGCCGGCCTTGCGCGGCGGGAAGCTCGGGTCCGCGACGCCCGCGCCCGCGAGCAGCGACAGCGCGACGCCCAGGCCGGCGCGGCGGAAAGGGAAGGACAGGCTCATGGACGCGGCTCCTCGGCACCCGGCGGGCAATGGGATGCGCCTGTTTGTACCGGGGCCGGCCGCGGGCCGGAATACCTCCTTCGAGCTAGTCCGCTGCCGCTACCAGGCGGTCCACTTGGCGTCGCTCGCCGCGCTGGCCACGGTGCGCTCGATGAAGCGCACGCCGCGTGCGCCGTCCCCCACCGTCGGGTAGTCGGCCTCCAGCGCATCGGCGCGGCGGCCGCTCGCGCGGGCGCGGATGTCGGCGATGACGCCCGCGTACACGTTCGCGAAGGCCTCGATGAAGCCCTCGGGATGGCCGGCCGGCAGGCGGCTGGCGCGCTGCGCGGATTCGCTGAGCCAGGGCGCGCCGCGCGTGAGGACGCGCCGGGGGCCGTCGTGCGGGAAGTGCAGCAGTTCGCTGGGCTGCTCCTGCCGCCATTCGATCGTCCCGAGCGTGCCGGCGACGCGCAGGCGCAGGTCGTTCTCCAGCCCGGCGTTGATCTGCGAGGCCACCAGCACGCCGCGCGCGCCGCCGGCAAAGCGCAGCAGCACGCTGGCGTCGTCGTCCAGCGCGCGGCCGGGCACCAGCGCGCCCAGGTCGGCGCACAGCGACTCGATCGCCAGGCCGGTGACCGTGGCCACCAGGTTCTCGGCATGCGAGCCGATGTCGCCGATGGCGCCGGCCGCGCCGCTGCGCGCCGGGTCGGTGCGCCAGCCGGCCTGCTTGTTGCCTTCGCCCTCGAGCTGCGTCGCGAGCCAGCCCTGGTTGTATTCGACCACCACCTTGCGGATGGCGCCGAGCGTGCCCGCGCGCACCATGTCGCGCGCCTGGCGCACCATGGGATAGCCGCTGTAGTTGTAGGTGACGCCGAACACCGTCCCCTGGTGCGCCACGGCGTCCGCCAGCGTCCGGGCCTGGGCGCCCGTATGCACCAGCGGCTTGTCGCACACGACGTGAAAGCCGGCCTCCACGAAGGCCTGCGCCACCGGGAAATGCACGTGGTTGGGCGTGACGATGCTGACGAAATCGACGCGTTCGCCCTGCGGGCGCTTCAGTTCGTCCTCCAGCAGGCGCCGCCAGTCGCCGTGGTTGCGGTCCTCGGCCAGGCCGAGCTCGCGGCCCGAGGCGCGCGCCCTGTCGGGACTGGCCGACAGCGCGCCGGCCACCAGGTCGGCCTGCCCGTCCAGCGCCAGCGCGCGGCGGTGCACGGCGCCGATGAAGGCGCCCTGCCCGCCGCCGACCATGGCGTAGCGCAGCGGGCGCGGTGGGGTGTCAGCGCTCATCCATGCGTCGCCGTGTCGAAGGGGTCGTAGCTGCCGAAGTTCCAAACATTGCCTTCGAGGTCGCGCGCGTCGTAGCTGCGCCCCGGGTAGCCGTCGTTGTCATGCGGCTCGGTCAGGATCTCGGCGCCGGCGGCACGTGCCTGCGCGCAGTGCGCGTCGGGATCGTCGATCACCGCGCACACGCACATGGTCACGCCGCCCGCCTCGCGCGCGGTCTTCCAGCGGTACAGGTCCTTGACCTCGCCCGGCCGGTCGGAGCCGAGCATGACCATCTGCCCGTGCAGCAGCAACTCGGCGTGGTGCACGATCGACGGGTCCTGCGCATCCGCGTGGACCGCCTGGCGCTCGAAGCCGAAGGCCTTGCACAGGAAGTCGATCGCGGCCGGCGCGTTCTCGTAGCGCAGGCAGGGGATCAGGGCGTGGTGCACGGCCATGGTCAGAACGGCGAGTCGGGGAAGTAGAAGTCCTTGGCGTTGTCCTTGGTGATCAGCACCGAGGGGATGATCGTGGTGGCCGGCAGCGTCTCGCCCTTCAGGCGCGCCTCGGCGGTGAGCTTGATCGCGTCGTAGATGAACTTGGGCGAGTAGCTGACGTTGGCCTCGATCATCTTGTTCTTGCCGTCCATCAGCGTCTTGATCATGCCCTTGGCGCCGGCGCCGCCGAAGACGATCTTGATGTCGTTGCGCTTGGCCTGCTCGATGGCGCGCAGCACGCCCACCGCCATGTCGTCGTCGGCGGCCCAGATGGCGTCGATCTCCTTGAAGCGCGTCAGGTAGTCCTGCGTGACCTTGAAGGCGTCGTCGCGGTTCCAGTTGGCGTACTTGGCATCCAGCAGCTTGATGTCGGGGTAGTTCTTGAGCACGCTGTTGAAGGCGTCCATGCGCTCGTTGTCCAGCGTGGTGGCGATGCCGCGCAGCGCCACCACGTTGCCCTTGCCGTTGAGTTTCTTGGCGATGTACTCGGCCGGGATCTTGCCGAAGGCGGTGTTGTCGCCGGCCACGTAGGCGTCCTGCGCGCTGGTGTCGGTCAGGCCGCGGTCGACCACGGTGACGTACGCGCCCCGGGACTTGACCTGCGCCACCGGCTTGGTGAGCGCGGCCGACTCGAAGGGGAAGATCACCAGCGCGTTGATCTTGGTGACGGTGGTGAAGTCCTGCAGCTGGTTGGCCTGCTCGGGCGCGTTGGCCGCGGTGCGGATGGTGATCTTCAGGTCCTTGTGCTGCTTCTCCAGGTCCTTCTTGGCCTGGTTGGCCCAGTAGTTGATGCCGCCCATGAAGCTGTGCGTGGCGGCCGGGATGGACACGCCGAGATTCACGGTCTCGGCGGCCAGCGCGGGCGCGCCGGCGAGTGCGGCGGCGGCCACGGCGGTGAGGGCGATGCGGCGGTTGAAGGTGGTCATGCGGGATGTCTCCTGTGGTTGGGGAACGGGAAAGGGAACTAGCGGCGTCCGCGCTGCAGGAACGCCACGACGATGATCACGAAACCCTGCACCGCCGCGTTGAGGTACACGCTGATGATGCTGGTGAGGTTGAGGATGTTGCTGATGACCGACAGCAGGATCGCGCCGATCACGGTGCCGGTGATGCTGCCCGCGCCGCCCTTGAGCGCGGTGCCGCCGACGATCACCGCGGCGATCGCCTCCAGCTCCCACAGCAGGCCGGTGGTGGGCGAGGCCGAGCCCAGGCGCGGCACGTACAGCAGCGTGGCGATGCCCACGCACACGCCCAGCAGCATGTAGGTGAGGATCTTCACGCGGTCCACGTCCACCGCCGCGTAGCGCGCCACTTGCTCGTTGGAGCCGATGGCCTGCACGTAGCGGCCGTAGGCGGTGCGGTTGAGGATGACGCCGCCGATCACCGCCACCAGCGCGAAGATCCACACCGGGATCGGCACGCCCAGCAGGCTGCCGTAGTACACCGGCGCGTACAGGTCCGACAGCTCGTTGTCGAGCGTGAGCGCGCCGCCGTCGGCGAAGTAGGTGAGGTAGGCACGGTAGATGCCCAGCGTGCCCAGCGTGACGATGAAGGGCTCGATGCGCCCCTTGGTGATGAGCAGCCCGTGCGCCAGGCCGAACACCGCGCCCAGCAGCACCGCCAGCCCGGCGCCGAGGATCACCGCGGCCAGCGGCGAGCCGGTGGCCGGCCCCATGGCGTTGATGAACATGATCACGCTGCCGGCGATGAGCGCCGCCATCGAGCCCACCGACAGGTCGATGCCGCCGGAGATGATGACGAAGCACATGCCCACCGCGATGATGCCGATGAAGGCAGTGCGGGTGAGCACGTTCATCGCGTTGTCCAGCGTGGCGAAGTCGCTGTTGAGCAGGCTGCCGGCGATGCACAGCAGCACCAGGCCGGCCAGGGGGCCGATGCCGTGCAGGCGCTCGGTCCAGCGCGGCGCGCTGCCGGCGCGCTGCACCGCGGCGGACTCGGGCGCGCCCGGGTTCACTGGAGGAGGGGCCGACGCCGGGCCGCTCCCAAGGCGGCCCGCGGCCCCCTCGGGGGGCAGCGACCCGCGCAGCGGCGGAGCGTGGGGGTCAGTACGTTCCGGTGGCATGCGCGATCAGCTCCTCTTCGGTCAGGTGGTCGGCGTCGAGCGTGGCGGCCAGGCGCCCGGCGCGCATCACGGCGACGCGGTGGGCCAGGCCGATGAGTTCCATCAGCTCGGACGAGATCACGATCACGGCCAGGCCCTCGCGCGCCAGCCGCTGGATCAGGAAATAGATGTCGCGCTTGGCGCCCACGTCGACGCCGCGCGTGGGCTCGTCGAGCACGACCACCGTGGGGCGCGGCTGCAGCACCTTGGCCAGCGCGAGCTTCTGCTGGTTGCCGCCCGACAGCGAGGCGGCGCGCACCTCGAGCGAGCCGGTGCGGATGCCGAAGTCCTTCACTGCCTGCGCGAGCGCCCGGCGTTCGGACTCGGGCCCGAGCCAGGGCCGCGCGTGCTGGTCCAGTGCCATCAGCGTGAGGTTCTCGCGCAGCCCGAGGGCCACGTGCAGGCCCTTGCCCTTGCGGTCCTCGCTCAGGTAGGTCAGGCCGTGGCGCGCGGCGTCGCGCGGGCTGCGCAGCCGCAGCGCCCGGCCCTTGAGCTCGACCGTGCCGCTGGCCGGGCGCAGGCCCAGCAGGCCTTCGAACAGCTCGGTGCGCCCCGCGCCCACCAGGCCCGCGAAGCCCAGGATCTCGCCCGGGCGCACCTCGAAGCCGATGTCCTGCGCCCAGCCCGGCACGCAAAAGCCCTGCACGCGCAGCGCGGGCGCAGCCCCGGCCGGGAAGGGGTCGCGCGGCGGATAGAGGTCGGCGATCTCGCGGCCCACCATCAGGTTGGCCATCTGGTGGCGCGTGACGTCGGCGGTGGCCGCGCGGGCGACGAAGCGGCCGTCGCGCATCACGATCACCTCGTCGGTGACGCGCTCCACCTCGTCGAGCTTGTGCGAGATGTAGACGATGGTCACGCCCTCGGCGCGCAGCTGCGCGATGAGGCGGAACAGGCGCTCGGTCTCGCCCGGCGTGAGCGTCGCGGTGGGCTCGTCCATGATCAGCAGCCGCGCATGGCGCGCAACCGCCTTGGCGATCTCCACCAACTGCTTCTCGGCCACGATCAGGCGCCGCACCTTGGTGGCGGAGTCGACCTTCAGGCCCACCTGCGCGAGCGCGCGCGCGGCGGCCTCGCGCATCGCGGCATCGTCGAGCAGCCAGCCCTTCTTCTTCTCGTGGCCGAGGAAGATGTTGTCCGCGACCGTGAGGTCCTCGGCCAGGTTGAATTCCTGGTGGATCAGCACGATGCCCAGCGCCTCGGCGTCGCGCGAGCTGACGAAGTGTTGCGCCGCGCCGTTGACGCGCAGCGTGCCGGCGGTGGGCTGCTCGTAGCCGGCGAGGATCTTCATCAGCGTGGACTTGCCCGCGCCGTTCTCGCCCAGCAGCCCGACCACGCGGCCGGGCGCGAGCGCGAAGCTCACGCCGTGCAGCACCTGCACCGGGCCGAAGGCCTTGACGATGCCGTCGAACTCGACGGCGACCTGTTGTGTCATGGTGCGACCCCCCGCACCTTCAGCGTCTCCTGCATCGCCAGCACGCCGGCGCCGACCAGCCCGGCCTGCGCGCCCAGCGGCGTGTACTGGATCTCCAGGTGGCGCGTGGACAGCGCCAGCGAGCGCTGGTAGACGCTCTGCCGCACGGCGGCCAGGAACAGCGGGCCGATGCGCGTGATGCCGCCGCCGATGAACACGTGCGACGGGTTGAAGAAGTTCACCACCGAGGCCAGCATGCGCCCGATCAGGCTGCCAGCGCGCTGGATGATGTCGTTGGCCGCGGCGTCGCCGGCGCGGCTGGCATGGCCCACGTCCACCGCCTCGATGCGGCCCTGGGTGTGCAGGCAGGCCGCCAGCGCGGGGCTCTGGCCGGCCTCGGCCGCCTCGACGCCCATGCGCACGATGGCCGGGCCGGCGGCCATCGCCTCCACGCAGCCGAGGTTGCCGCAGTGGCAGCGCGGACCTTCCTGGTCGACGCAGATGTGGCCCACGTCGCCCGCCGAGCCGGCCGCGCCGCGGTACACCTCGCCATGGCACACGATGCCGCAGCCGATGCCGGTGCCGACCTTGATCACGAGGAAGTTCGTCAGCGAACGCTGCAGACGCCACAGCTCGCCCAGCGCCATCAGGTTGACGTCGTTGTCCACGAAGACCGGCGCGGCATGGTCCTCGCGCAGGTAGTCGCGGATCGAGAAGCTGTCCCAGCCCGGCATCAGCGGCGGGTTGACGAGCTGGCCGATCTCGAAGTTGACCGGGCCGGGTACGCCGATGCCGATGCCCAGCACGCGCGAGGCATCGGCGCCGGCGCGCGCCAGCAGCTCGCGGATCAGCACCCGCACCCGCGCCAGCACCACCCCTGGCCCCTGCCGCACGTCGGCGCCCTCGCCGTGGTGAGCGAGGATCGTCAGGTCGGGCTGGAGCACGGCCACGTCCAGGCTGGTGGCGCCGATGTCCACGCCGATCAGCACGCCCAGGGCGTTGTGCATGCGCAGGTTCTCGGCGCGGCGCCCGCCCGAGGATTCGCGCAGGCCGGCCTCGGCGAGCAAACCCTGATCGATGAGCCCGGCGATCAGCGCGTTGGCCTTGCTCTTGGAAAAGCCCAGGCGCTGCGCCATGCCGTGGCGCGAGCCGCCGGCCGACCAGAAGGTCGCTTCCAGCAGCTGCATCTCGCCGGCGGTCAGTCCGCTCCAGGGTGCCACGCGCATGTCTCCGATCGTTGTGAGCGCCGGCCTGCGCCGGGCGAAGCCGAATACTAGGCAGCCTGCTTCAGCCGGACAAGGCTTAACTTTGGCCGTTTTCTGTTCAAAGTGGTCGCCTATCCCCTTCGCGGACAACAATGCGCCGGGCATCCCCCCAGCTTTTGACCGACAAGGAGACATATGAACGCGCTTGCACTTCATAGCCGGCGGCTCGTGCCGCTGCTGGTCGCGTTGCCGCTGCTGAGCTGCGGCGGCGGCTCGGACAACGCCAACCTGGAGCTGGCGCGCACCTGGGCGCTCATCAACAGCCTGCAGCCCCAGCAGCCCGAGGCGGGCTGCGATGCGCCGACGGACGGCGGCTCGGTGGTGGTCGGCTCGGGCGATCCGGGCGATCCGGCCGCGCCCGAGCCGGCCTCGGGCTACGCCATCGGCCACAAGCTGGTCTACGCCAAGACCTACATGGTGGTGGCCAACCATCCGCTGGCCACCCGCGCCGGCTGCGACGTGCTCAAGGCCGGCGGCAGCGCCGTGGATGCGGCCGTCGCGGTGCAGGCGGTGCTCGGCCTGGTCGAGCCGCAGTCCAGCGGCCTGGGCGGCGGCGCCTTCCTGCTGCACTACGACGCGCAGGCCAGGAAGGTGCAGGCCTACGACGGCCGCGAGACCGCGCCGGCAGCGGCCACGGCGAACCATCTGCGCTACATCGACGACACCGGCGACCCCACCGCGCCCCGGCCCAACGCCCGCGCGAGCGGGCGCTCCATCGGCACGCCCGGCGTGGTGCGCATGCTCGACGTCGCCTACCAGGACCACGGCAAGCTGCCGTGGAAGGACCTGTTCAGCTACGGCACCGCGCTGGCCACCGACGGATTCCTGGTCGGCGGGCGCATGGCAGGCGCCATCGCCTCCTCAGCCACCAACCTGCAGCGCGACGCCGAAGCCGCGGCCTACTTCCTCAACGAAGACGGCTCGCCCAAGCCCCTGGGCACGCGCCTGACCAACCCGGCCTATGCAGCGGTGCTCCAGCGCCTGGCCAACGAGGGCGCCGACGCCTTCTACACCGGCGAGATCGCGCAGGGCATCGTGGACAAGATCAACATCGACAGCGCGCCCGACGGCAGCCCCATCACCCCGGGCAAGACCACGCTGGCCGACCTGGCGAACTACCAGGCGAAGAAGCGCGACGCGGTGTGCATCGCCTACCGCGCCTACCACGTGTGCGGCATGCCGCCGCCCTCCTCCGGCGGCATCGCGGTGGCACAGGCACTGGGCATCCTGGAGAACTTCGACCTGGCGGCGCACAAGCCCACGGACATCGACCTGGAAGGCGGCAAGCCGACCGTGATGGGCGTGCACCTGGTGTCCGAGGCGCTGCGCCTGGCCTATGCCGACCGCAACAAGTACGTGGCCGACACCGACTACGTGCCGCTGCCCGGCGGCAGCGTCGACACGATGGTGAACAAGCCCTACCTGCAGTCGCGCGCCAGCCTGATCAGCCTGACCGGCAGCCTGGGCACCGCCGCGCCCGGCGACCTCGGCCCGGTGCCGCTGGGCATCGACACCACGCCGGAGAACGGCACGACCCACTTCACCGTGGTCGACAGACAGGGCAACGTGGTGGTGATGACCACCACGGTGGAAAGCTCGCTGGGCTCCTTCCACATGACGCAGGGCTTCATCCTCAACAACGAGCTCACCGACTTCTCGCCCGCCCCCACCGACGACGACGGCAACCCGATCGCCAACCGCGTCGCGCCGGGCAAGCGCCCGCGCAGCAGCATGGCGCCCACGCTGGTGCTCCGGCGCGCGGACGACGGCTCGATGGGCGAGTTCGTCATGGGCACCGGCTCGCCGGGCGGCGCCGCCATCATCCAGTACGTGACCAAGACGCTGGTGGGCGCGCTGGACTGGGGGCTCGACGCGCAGCAGGCAACCTCGCTGGTGGCCTTCGGCTCCGCCAACGGCCCGACCACCACGGTCGGCGGCGAGCACCCGAACATCGACACCAGCAACGGCGGCAACAACGACCCGCTGATCACCGGCCTGCGCGCGCTCGGCCACACGGTGTCGACCACGGCGCAGTCCAGCGGCATCAGCACCGTCATCCGCACCACGGCGGGCGGCAGCCCGGTGCTCACCGGCGGTGCCGACCCGCGGCGCGAGGGGATCGTGCTCGGCGACACCTTCACGCCCTGACGGTGTTCGCGCAGGCATGAAAAAGCCGCCCCACGGGGCGGCTTTTTTCTTGGCTGTGAGTGAAGGGCTCAGCGTTTCTGGCGATATTTCCGCAGCGCCGCGATCTGCGCCGCCATCACGGCCAGTTCCGACTGCGCCATCGCGATGTCGATGTCGCTCTTGGCGTTCTTCAGCGCCTCTTCGGCCGCGCGCTTGGCGGCGCTGGCCTTCTCGTCGTCCAGGTCCTTGCCGCGGATCGCGGTGTCGGACAGCACGGTGACGGTGTGGGGCTGCACTTCCAGGATGCCACCGGCCACGAACACGAATTCCTCGCCGCCGTCGGCCGTCTCGATGCGCACCGCGCCGGGGCGGATGCGGGTGATCAGGGGCGTGTGGCGCGGATAGATGCCGAGCTCGCCGGCTTCACCGGGCAGCGCGACGAACCGGGCCTCGCCCGAGAAGATGGACTCCTCGGCACTGACCACGTCGACGTGAATGGTGTTGGCCATCTTGTTGCTCGCTTCCGGTGCGCCTTAGGCGACCTTCTTCGCCTTTTCCATCGCTTCGTCGATGGTGCCGACCATGTAGAAGGCCTGCTCGGGCAGGTGGTCGCACTCGCCGTTGACGATCATCTTGAAGCCGCGGATGGTCTCCGACAGCGGCACGTACTTGCCGGGCGAGCCGGTGAACACCTCGGCCACGTGGAAGGGCTGCGACAGGAAGCGCTGGATCTTCCGCGCGCGGGCCACGGCCAGCTTGTCCTCGGGCGCCAGTTCGTCCATGCCCAGGATGGCGATGATGTCGCGCAGTTCCTTGTAGCGCTGCAGCGTGCCCTGCACGGCGCGGGCGACGTTGTAGTGCTCCTCGCCGACCACGTTCGGGTCGAGCTGGCGGCTGGTCGAATCGAGCGGATCCACGGCGGGGTAGATACCGAGCGAAGCGATGTCGCGCGAGAGCACCACGGTGGAGTCCAGGTGGGCGAAGGTGGTGGCGGGCGACGGGTCGGTCAAGTCGTCGGCCGGCACGTACACGGCCTGGATCGAGGTGATCGAACCGACCTTGGTGGAGGTGATGCGCTCCTGCAGGCGGCCCATTTCCTCGGCCAGCGTCGGCTGGTAGCCCACGGCGGACGGCATGCGGCCCAGCAGCGCCGACACTTCGGTACCGGCCAGGGTGTAGCGGTAGATGTTGTCCACGAAGAACAGCACGTCGCGGCCTTCGTCGCGGAACGATTCGGCGATGGTCAGGCCGGTCAGCGCCACGCGCAGGCGGTTGCCCGGGGGCTCGTTCATCTGGCCGTAGACCATGGCCACCTTCGAATCCTCGAGCTTCTCGAGGTTCACGACGCCCGAGTCCGACATCTCGTGATAGAAGTCGTTGCCCTCGCGGGTGCGCTCGCCCACGCCGGCGAACACCGACAGGCCCGAGTGCGCCTTGGCGATGTTGTTGATGAGCTCCATCATGTTCACGGTCTTGCCCACGCCGGCGCCGCCGAACAGGCCCACCTTGCCGCCCTTGGCGAAGGGGCACACCAGGTCGATCACCTTGATGCCGGTTTCCAGCAGTTCCTGCGACGGCGAGAGCTCGTCGTAGGCCGGTGCCTTGCGGTGGATCGAGGCGGTGAGCTCCTGGCTCACCGGGCCGCGCTCGTCGATCGGCGAGCCCAGCACGTCCATGATGCGGCCGAGGGTGGCCTTGCCCACCGGCACCGTGATCGGCGCGGCGGTGTTGGTGACCATCAGGCCGCGGCGCAGGCCGTCGGACGAACCCAGCGCGATGGTGCGCACCACGCCGTCGCCGAGCTGCTGCTGCACTTCGAGCGTCAGGGCCGAGCCCTCGAGCTTGAGCGCGTCATACACGCGGGGCATCCGGTCGCGCGGAAACTCGACGTCGACCACGGCGCCGATACATTGAACGATCTTGCCCTGAACATTTGCTTGAGCCATCTTCTGCTCCAATAAATCTTGCTAGAAACCTGTGTGCCGCCGGCGCGTCAGACGCCGGCCGCTGCCGCCGCGCCCGAGACGATCTCCGACAGCTCCTTGGTGATGCCGGCCTGGCGGGTCTTGTTGTAGACCAGCTTGAGCTCGTTGATCACGTTGCCGGCGTTGTCGGTGGCGGCCTTCATGGCCACCATGCGCGCCGACTGCTCGGACGCCATGTTCTCGGCCACGGCCTGATAGATCAGCGACTCCACGTAGCGCACCAGCAGCTCGTCGATCACGCTCTGCGCATCGGGCTCGTAGATGTAGTCCCACGAATGCTGGCCCTTCTCGACCTGCATCGACTCGGCGGACAGCGGCAGCAGCTGCTCGACCACCGACTCCTGGCGCATCGTGTTGATGAACTTGGTGTAGCTCAGGTACACCGCGTTGATCTTGCCTTCGGCGTAGGCGTCGAGCAGCACCTTCACCGGGCCGATGAGCTTGTCCAGGTGCGGCGTGTCGCCCAGCTGCGTGACGTGCGAGACCACCTTCGCGCCGATGCGGTTCAGGAAGCCCAGGCCCTTGTTGCCGATCGCGACCGTCTCGGTCGCCACGCCCGCCGTCTGCAGCTCGCGCAGCTTGGCCGTGACGGCACGCAGCACGTTGGTGTTCATGCCGCCGCACAGGCCCTTGTCGGTCGTGACGACGATGAAGCCCGCGGCCTTCGCGTCGTTGGACTGCATGAACGCGTGCGTGTACTCCGGGTTGGCCTGCGAGAGGTTGGCCGCGATGGCGCGGATCTTCTCGCTGTAGGGCCTTGCGGCGCGCATGCGGTCCTGCGCCTTGCGCATCTTCGAAGCGGCCACCATTTCCATGGCCTTGGTGATCTTCTTGGTGTTCTCCACCGATTTGATCTTGCCGCGGATTTCCTTGCCGGCTGCCATTGGGACTCCTTAGGCCTTGGACACGCGCGCCATCAGGCGAACGACTTCTTGAACGCGGTGATCGCGGCGGTCAGTTCGGCTTCCGCGTCCTTGTCGAGCGCCTTGGCCTGCTCGATCTTGTCGAGCAGCGCGCCGTGGCTGGTCTTGAGGAACTGGTGCAGGCCATGCTCGAAGGGCAGGACCTTCTTCACGTCCAGATCGTCCATGAAGCCCTTGTTGACCGCGAACAGCGAGGCGCCCATCAGCGAGATGGACAGCGGGCTGTACTGCGGCTGCTTGAGCAGCTCGGTCACGCGCGCGCCGCGGTCCAGCTGCTTGCGGGTGGCTTCGTCCAGGTCGGAGGCGAACTGCGCGAAGGCCGCGAGTTCGCGGTACTGCGCCAGGTCGGTACGGATGCCGCCCGACAGGCCCTTGATGACCTTGGTCTGCGCCGACGAACCCACGCGCGACACCGAGATGCCGGCGTTGATGGCGGGACGGATGCCGGCGTTGAACAGGTTGGTTTCCAGGAAGATCTGGCCGTCGGTGATCGAGATCACGTTGGTCGGCACGAACGCGGACACGTCGCCGGCCTGCGTCTCGATGATCGGCAGCGCGGTGAGCGAGCCGGTCTTGCCCTTGACCTCGCCCTTGGTGAAGGCCTCGACGTAGTCGGCGTTGACGCGCGCGGCGCGCTCCAGCAGGCGGCTGTGCAGGTAGAACACGTCGCCGGGGTAGGCTTCGCGGCCCGGCGGGCGGCGCAGCAGCAGCGACACCTGGCGGTAGGCCACGGCCTGCTTGGACAGGTCGTCGTAGACGATCAGCGCGTCCTGGCCGCGGTCGCGGAAGTATTCGCCCATGGTGCAGCCCGAGTAGGCCGACACGTACTGCATGGCCGCCGATTCGGAGGCCGAGGCGGCGACCACGATGGTGTAGTCCATCGCGCCGGCCTGCTCCAGCGCGCGCACCACGTTCTTGATCGAGGAGGCCTTCTGGCCGATCGCGACGTAGATGCAGGTGACGCCCTGCCCCTTCTGGGCAATGATCGCGTCGATCGCCACGGCGGTCTTGCCGGTCTGGCGGTCGCCGATGATCAGCTCGCGCTGGCCGCGGCCGATCGGCACCATCGAGTCGATGGACTTCAGGCCGGTCTGCAGCGGCTGGTCGACCGACTTGCGGGCGATCACGCCGGGCGCGACCTTCTCGATCACGTCGGTGAGCTTGGCGTTGACCGGGCCCTTGCCGTCGATCGGCTGGCCCAGCGCGTTGACCACGCGGCCGATGAGCTCGGGGCCGACGGGCACTTCCAGGATGCGGCCCGTGCACTTGACGGTGTCGCCTTCGGAGATGTGCTCGTACTCGCCCAGGATCACGGCGCCGACCGAGTCGCGCTCGAGGTTCAGCGCCAGGCCGTAGGTCGGCTGGCCGTCGGCCGTGGCCGGGAACTCGAGCATTTCGCCCTGCATCACGTCCGACAGGCCATGGATGCGCACGATGCCGTCGGTCACCGACACCACGGAACCCTGGTTGCGGATGTCGGCGCTGACGCCGAGCCCTTCGATGCGGCTCTTGATCAGCTCGGAAATTTCTGCGGGATTGAGTTGCATGACTCTTTCCTTCTTTCAATCAATGTGACAACCGGCTCGCGCGCCGCCCTCAGGCGGTGAGCGCCGCCTTCATTTGTTCGAGACGCGCCTTGACCGAGGTGTCGAGCACCTCGTCGCCGACCACGGCGCGGATGCCGCCGATCAGCGAGGGATCGAGTTCCACGCGCGTCGTCAGCTTGCGGCCGAAGCGGCGCTCCAGGGCAGCGGCGACCTCGCCCAGGGCGGCATCGTCGATCGGGAAGGCGCTGTAGACGACGGCATCGGAGGCGCCGCGGCTCGCGTTCTGGAGGGCGCGAAACTGCACGGCCACTTCGGGCAGCGCCGCCAGCCGGCCGTTGTCGATCACGGCGCGCAGGAAGTTCTTCCCGTGCTCGGGCAACGGCTGCGGCAGCAGGCCCGACACCAGGTCGAACACCTGATCGGCCGTCGCCTTCGGATTGCCGGCGAAAGACAGCAGCTGCGCACTGCCGGCCAGCGCGGCCAACGGCTCGAGCCAGCCGGCGGTGGCGTCGAGGTTGCCGGCCGACGCCTTGAACAGCGCTTCGGCGTAGGGACGGGCGATGGTGGCGAGTTCGGCCATGGCAGTCCTCAGAGCTCGGTCTTCAGGCGATTGAGCAGATCGGCATGGACGCCGGCATCGACTTCCTTGCGGAGAATCTGCTCGGCACCCTTGACGGCCAGCGCAGCCACCTGCTCGCGCAGCGCTTCGCGTGCGCGCACCGACTGCTGCTCGGCCTCGTCGTGCGCGGCGGCCACGATCTTGTTGGCCTCCTCGGTCGCGCGGGCCTTGGCCTCTTCGACGATCTGCTGGGCGCGGCGCTCGGCGTCGGCCAGGCGGTTGCTCGTCTCGTTGCGCGAGGCTTGCAGCTCCTGCTCGACGCGCTGGTTGGCGGACGCGAGCTCGGCCTTGGCCTTCTCGGCGGCGGCCAGGCCGGCGGCGATCTTTTGGGCCCGTTCGTCCAGCGCCTTCGCGATGGGCGGCCACACGAACTTCATCGTGAACAGCACCAGCAACAGGAAGACGACGGCCTGGACGAACAGGGTTGCGTTGATACTCACGGCAACACCTCTCTACTCTAGGCTGGGGCGTTGAACGCGAATCAGGCGGCGGGCAGCGCAGCGATGAAGGGGTTGGCGAAAGCGAACAGCAGGGCGATGGCCACGCCGATCAGGAACGCCGCGTCGATCAGACCGGCCAAGATGAACATCTTGGTCTGCAGGTCGTTCATCAGTTCGGGCTGGCGTGCCGACGATTCGAGGAACTTGCCACCCATCAGTGCAATACCGATGGACGCACCGATCGCGCCGAGACCGACGATCAAACCACAAGCCAGAGCGACGAGACCGAGAACGTTTTCCATGATGACTCCTTAGAACGAGATTGAAAGCGAAAGAAAAAGGAAAGAAAGGGAACAAACCAATCAGTGGGCTTCGTGCGCCTGGCCCAGGTAGATGAGCGTCAGCATCATGAAGATGAAGGCCTGCAGCGTGATCACGAGGATGTGGAACACCGCCCAGATGAACCCGGCGATCAGGTGACCCACCGTGAGCGCCATGCCGGAGAACGAGAAGGCCATGGCGCCGCCCATGAGGGCGATCAGCATGAACACCAGTTCGCCTGCATACATGTTGCCGAACAACCGCATGCCATGCGACACGGTCTTGGCGAGGTATTCGATGGCCTGCATGAGCAGGTTCACGGGCCACAGCACGGGGTGGGCGCCGAAGGGTGCGGTGATGAGCTCGTGGCCCCAGCCGCCCAGGCCCTTGATCTTGATGCTGTAGAAGAAGCACAGCAGCAGCACGGAGGTGGACAGGCCCAGCGTGGTCGACAGGTCGGCCGTGGGCACGACGCGCATGTAGGCGTCGTGCGGGTCGTTGCCCATCGCCCCGTGGAGCTGCGCCCACAGGTGGGGCAGCAGATCGACCGGGATCAGGTCCATCGCGTTGAGCAGGAAGATCCAGATGAACACCGTGAGGGCCAGCGGCGCGATGAACTTGCGGCTCTGGGCGTTGTGGATGTTGGCCTTGGCCTGGTTGTCCACCATCTCGACCAGCATCTCGACGGCGGCCTGGAAGCGCCCGGGCACGCCGGCGCTGGCCTTGCGCGCCGCCAGCCACAGCACGAAGCAGGCGAGCGCGCCGAGGATCACCGAGTACAGGACGGAATCCAGGTTGATGACGTTGAAGTCGACGATGGCGGTCTGCTTGACGGGATTGAGTCCCCAATCGACCTGCCAGTGCTGGAGGTGGTGAACGATGTATTCACTCGCGGTCGGGGCGTGTCCTTCGGCGGCCATCTTTCAGCGTCTCTTCTCTAAAACAGTCAAATCCGGTTCAACAACCTGGGCCGCACCATGAGCGCCACCCAGTACATCTTCATGGCGACCACCACGCCGGCCAGCAGCGCCAGCCAACTGAGCCCCCCGATCAGCCACGGCGCCGCGGCCAGCAGGGCCACGGTCAGCGCGATCTTGATCATCTCCCACACAAAAAACCTGAGCATGGCCGCCGACTGTGACACCGCATCCGGTGTCCGCCGCAGGGCCCGGACGAACAACGCCGCCGGCACCGCCACTGCCATCGCCCCATAGAACGCAGACACCGCCGCCGCGGGCCGCTGTGTCCAGATCCAGGCCGCGCCCGCCACGATCAATCCCGCGGCCACCTGGGCGCCGATCACCCACCAGGGGGAGAGTTCAGGATGCTTCTCGCGCAGGCGCTGCGCTTCTTCGGCGGTCAGCGGCCTGAAATCGGCTGCTTCGGCATCAGCCTCGGCATGCGTTTCCGGCGAAGGAGCGTTGGTTGTCATTCGAATGCCGCCCCTCGTTGCCAGCGAATTCTACAAAGCCTCCCATTATAAGTAAAAACCCGCGGCATCCTGTCACACCGCGGACCCGCAAACGATGCGCCGGCGCCACGGTGCCCGCACGCCCATAATTTGCCCACCATGCCAGCTTCCACCGCGGCGCTGCCCGCTTCCCTGTGCTACCTCGATGGCGAATTCCTGCCTCTGCGCGATGCACGCATCAGCGTGCTCGACCGGGGATTCCTCTTCGGCGACGGCGTGTACGAAGTGGTGCCGGCCTACGACGGGCGGCTGTTCTGCTTCGACGACCACATGGCACGGCTGGCGCGTTCGCTGGGCGAACTGCGCATCGCCCCGCCGCTGACGCACGGCGAATGGCGCGCCGTCGGCCAGCGGCTGGTGGACGCCGCCGGCGAACCGGCGGCGGCACTGTACCTGCAGGTCACCCGCGGCGTGGCGCCGCGCGACCACGCGATGGTGCAGGGCGTCCCGCCGACCGTGTTCGCCATGTGCAATCCGATGCGGCAGGTGCCCGAAGCCCAGCGCGCGGCCGGCGTGGCCTGCGTCACGGCCGAGGACTTCCGCTGGGAGAAGGCGCACATCAAGGCCACCAGCCTGCTGGGCGCGGTGCTGGCGCGCCAGATCAGCGCCGATGCCGGCGCAACGGAAACCGTCATGTTCCGCGGCGATGCGCTGAGCGAGGCCTCGGCGAGCAACGTGTGGGTGGTGAAGGACGGCGGCGTGAGCGGCCCGACGCCCGACCACCTGGTGCTGCGGGGCGTGCGCTACGGCCTGATCGAGCGGCTGTGCCGCGCGGCCGGCATCCCCTTCGCGCTGCGGCGCGTCGCGCGCGAGGAGGTGTTCGGCGCCGACGAACTGCTGCTGTCCTCCGCCAGCAAGGAGGTGCTGCCGGTCACCACGCTGGACGGCCGGCCGGTTGGAATGGGCCGCCCCGGCCCCATTTACGAGAAACTGTACGCGGCCTACCAGCAGGCCAAGCGCGGCACCGACGAAAGACCCCCTCCATGAGCACGACGACCGACCCCCGCAAGGATTCCCTGATCGAGTACCCTTCCCAGTTCCCCATCAAGGTGATGGGCGCCAACGTGGACGGCTTCGTGCACGCGGTCACCCAGATCGCCCGCCAGTTCGACCCGGCCTTCGACGCGGCCACCGTCGAGCTGCGCGACAGCAAGGCCGGCAACTACCTGGGCGTGACGGTCACCGTCACCGCCACCAGCCGCGAGCAGCTCGACGACCTGTACCGCGCGCTGTCCGGCCATCCCCTGGTCAAGGTGGTGCTCTGAGCCCGGCCATCGAGCTGCTCGGCCGCGTCGACTACGTCGAGACCTTCGCGGCCATGAAGAAGGCGGCGCTGGAGCGCGGCGCCGATGCGCCCGACCGCGTCTGGCTCTGCGAGCACCCGCCCGTGTTCACGCAGGGCCTGGCCGGCCGTGCGGCGCACCTGCTCGCACCCGGCGACATCCCGGTGGTACAGACCGACCGCGGCGGGCAGGTCAGCTACCACGGCCCGGGCCAGGTCGTGGCCTACCCCTTCATCGACCTGCGCCGGGCGGGCTACTACGTCAAGGAATACGTCTACCGGCTGGAGGAATCGGTGCTGGGCACCCTGTCGCATTTCGGCGTCACCGGCCACCGGGTGGCGGGCGCGCCGGGCATCTACGTGCGCCTGGAGGACCCGTTCTCGCACGCCGCGCTGACCGGCCCCCACGCTCCGCCGCTGCGCGGGTCGCTGCCCCCCAAGGGGGCTGATTCGCCTTGGGGCGGCCCGGCGGCGAATCCGGGCCCTGCGCCTGGCGCCGACCCCTTCCGCGGCCTGGGCAAGATCGCCGCGCTGGGCATCAAGGTGGCCCGCCAGGGCACCTACCACGGCCTGGCGCTGAACGTGGCGATGGACCTGGAACCCTTCTCGCGCATCGACCCCTGCGGCTATCCGGGGCTGAAAACGGTCGATCTTTCTACAATCGGCGTCCACACCACTTGGGACGAAGCGGCGGCCGTGCTGGCCCGCAAGCTCGCGGCCCGCCTGACACCATGAGTACCCTCGAAGCCGCCCCCACCGTCGTCCGCGAGGCCCAGAGCGCCGAAAACTACAACCCGCTGGCCAAGCAGAAGGCCGCGGCCAAGCTCTCGCGCATCCCCGTGAAGGTGGTGCAGGCCGAGGTGCTCAAGAAGCCCGAGTGGATCCGCGTCAAGGCCGGCAGCCCGACCACGCGCTTCTACGAGATCAAGCAGATCCTGCGCGAGAACAACCTGCACACGGTCTGCGAGGAAGCCTCCTGCCCCAACATCGGCGAATGCTTCGGCAAGGGCACGGCCACCTTCATGATCATGGGCGACAAGTGCACCCGCCGCTGCCCCTTCTGCGACGTCGGCCACGGCCGGCCCGACCCGCTGGACAAGGACGAGCCGCTGAACCTGGCGCGCACCATCGCCAAGCTGCGCCTGAAGTATGTGGTGATCACCAGCGTGGACCGCGACGACCTGCGCGACGGCGGCAGCGGCCATTTCGTCGAATGCATCCGCCACATCCGCGAGCTGTCACCGGCCACGCAGATCGAGATCCTGGTGCCCGACTTCCGCGGCCGCGACGACCGCGCGCTGGAGATCCTCAAGGCCGCGCCGCCGGACGTGATGAACCACAACCTGGAAACCGCGCCGCGCCTGTACAAGGAGGCGCGTCCGGGCAGCGACTACCAGTTCAGCCTGAACCTGCTCAAGAAGTTCAAGGCGCTGCACCCGCAGGTGCCGACCAAGAGCGGGATCATGGTGGGCCTGGGCGAGACCGACGAGGAAATCCTGCAGGTGATGCGCGACATGCGCGCGCACGACATCGACATGCTGACCATCGGCCAGTACCTGTCGCCGAGCAACAGCCACCTGCCGGTGCGCCGCTACGTGCACCCGGACACCTTCCGCATGTTCGAGGAGAAGGCCTACGAGATGGGCTTCACCCACGCCGCGGTGGGCGCGATGGTGCGCTCGAGCTACCACGCCGACCAGCAGGCGCATGCGGCGGGCGTGACGGCCGGCCTCCAGGGGTAGGCGCCGCGCCGGCGAGGCACGGCCACGCGTGGCCTTAAGCTCGGCGGCCATGCCCGCCTCCCATCTGTTCGCCCTCGGCGCCATCGCGCTGTGGGCCACGCTCGCCTCGCTCGGCACCGCGCTCGCGCACGTGCCGCCCTTCCTGCTCACCGGCCTGGCGCTGATGATCGGCAGCCTGCCGAGCTGGCCGCGCGTGCTGCGCGACCGCCGCGCCTGGGCGGTGCCCGCGCGCACGCTGGCGCTGGGCGTGTACGGCCTGTTCGGCTTCCACTTCCTGCTGTTCATCGCGCTGCGCCACGCGCCGCCGGTGGAAGCCAACCTGGTGAACTACCTGTGGCCGCTGTTCATGGTGGTGCTGGCGCCGCTGCTGCTGCCGGGGGTGTCGCTCACGGCCACGCACCTCGTGGCGGCGCTGCTGGGCTTCGCCGGGGCGGCGATCGCGATCCTCGGCGCGCGCGGCGACGCCGGGAGTCCGGCCGCGACAGGCTACTGGGGCTTCGCGCCGGCACTGGGCTCGGCCTTCATCTGGGCCAGCTACTCGCTCTGGACGAAGCGCGTGCGCAGCTTTCCGACGTCGGCGATCGGGCTGTTCGGGCTGGTGTCGGGCGCGCTGTCGCTGGCCTGCCACGCGCTGCTCGAGCCGTCGGCCGCGCTGTCGGGCCGCGACTGGCTGCTGATCGCGCTGTGCGGGCTGGGGCCGCTGGGTGCCGCCTTCTTCCTCTGGGACGCGGCGCTCAAGCGCGGCGATGCGCGGCAGATCGGCATCCTGAGCTACCTCACGCCGCTGCTGTCCACCGCCCTGCTGCTGCTCGTGACCGGCCGCACGCCGAGCGCGAGCATCGCGCTGGCCGCGGCGCTGATCGTCGGCGCGGCGGTGCTGGGCACGCGGGCGCGCTGAGCCGCGCTACGCGTCGGCCACCTTCAGCACCAGCTTGCCGAAGTTCTCGCCCGAAAACAGCTTGAGCAGCGCCTCGGGAAAGCGCTCGATGCCGCCCTCGACCACGTCCTCGCGGCTCTTCATGCGCCCGTCCTTCAGGTAGCCGGCCAGCTCGGCCACGGCGACGGGATAGCGGTCGGCGTAGTCGAAGACCACGATGCCTTCCATGCGCGCGCGGTTGACCAGCAGGCTCAGGTAGTTCTTCGGCCCGGCGGCCGGTGCGCTGTGGGGGTTGTTGTACTGGCTGATGGCGCCGCAGATGATGATGCGCGCCTTGCGCGCCAGCCGCGCGAGCACGGCGTCGAGGATCTCGCCGCCGACGTTGTCGAAATAGACGTCCACGCCCTTCGGGCAGTGCTGCCTGAGCCCCTCGCGCACGGCCGCCGCGCCGGCCTTGTAGTCGATGCAGGCGTCGAAGCCCAGCTCCTTCACCACCCAGTCGCACTTGGCCTGCCCGCCGGCGATGCCGACCACGCGGCAGCCCTTGATCTTCGCGAGCTGGCCCACGGTCTGCCCCACGGCGCCGGCCGCGCCGGAGATCACCACCGTCTCGCCGGGCTTGGGCTGGCCCACGTCCAGGAGACCGAAGTAGGCGGTCATGCCCGGCATGCCCAGCACGTTGAGCCACTGCGTGACGGAGCCGGCCGACAGGTCGATCTTCGTCAGGGCGCCGCGCGCGATCTCCTCCTTGGCGAACAGCGCGTATTCCTGCACGCCGAGCGTGCCGTAGACGGTGTCGCCGACGGCGAACTGCGGGGTCTTCGAGGCGACGACGCGGCCCACGCCGCCGGCGCGCATCACCGCGCCGATCTCGACCGGGGCGATGTAGCTCTTGCCCTCGTTCATCCAGCCGCGCATCGCCGGATCGAGCGACAGCGCCAGCGTGCGCACCTGCACGCCGCCCTCTCCGGGCTCGGCGGCCGGTTCGCTGGCGTGCTGCCAGTCTTCGGCCACGGGCAGGCCTGCGGGACGGCGCGCCAGGCGGACCTGGCGGTTGGCGGGTGCGTTGGGCATGGGTGTCTCCTCGAAAACGCCCATCGTAGGGGCGCCGCCCGCCGCCGCCGGTAGCGCAGGCGACAGCGCCGCACGCGCGGCAACCCGGCGCTCTCAGGGCAGCCGCACGTCGATCTGCAGGCCCGGGTGCGCGTTGCGCAGTTCCAGGCGGCCGCCGTGCGCCTGCACGACCAGGCGGCACAGGTACATGCCCAGCCCCACGCCGCCGGTGGTGCGCGCCCGTGCGCTGTCGGTGCGGTAGAAGGGTTCGGTCAGCCGCTCGAGCTGCGCCTCCTCCACGCCCGGCCCGAAGTCGCGCACCTGCAGTGCGATCGCGTCGCCGCCCTCCCCCGCGCGCAGCGTGATGCGCGGCGGCTGCGGCGCGCCGGCGCCGTAGCGCAGCGCGTTGTCGAGCAGGTTGCGCAGCAGCAGCCGGATGCGCGCGCGGTCCAGCGGCTGCGGCGGCAGGCCCTCGGCGAGGTCGAGCGCCACGGCGGCGGCCTGGGGCAGGCCGGCCGCGGTCTCGCGCACCACGTCGCGGATCAGGGCGGCGAGGTCCACCGGCTCGCGGTGCAGCGTGCCGTGCGAGGCGGCGAGCCGCTCGCTTTCGAGCAGGCTGCTGATGAGGTCGCGCATCTCGTTGAGGTCGCGCAGCAGCGCGGCGCGCTCGGCCGCGCCGTCGGGCGTGTCGGGCAGCAGCTCGGCGTTCAGGCGCGCGCGGGTGAGCGGCGAGCGCAGTTCGTGGCTGACGGCCAGCAGCAGCGCGCGCTTGGCCTCGAGCATGCCTTCGATCTCGCGCGCCATGGTGTTGATGCGCTGCGCCAGGTCGCCCAGCTCGTCGTGCCGGCGCAGCGGGATGGGCTGGTCGAAGGCGCCGCGGCCGAAGCGGTCGGCGCCCTCGCGGATGTCGTCCAGCGGCTTGAGCTGCCGGCGCAGGTAGGCGTAGGCGATGCCGGTGAGCCCCAGCAGCGCCAGCAGCGTGAACCAGCCGATGGCGTGCGGCTCGCGCTGCCAGGGCAGCGTGGCCAGGCCGAAGTGCAGGCGGTGGCCGTCGGCGGTGGTGCGCACCCACCACTGCGCCTCGCCGCGCGGCGGGCCGAAGCGGCGCGCGCGGTGGCCGGGGTGCGAGTCCCAGTTCACGCGCGGCCCCTCGATGCGGATCGAGATCGGCAGCCGCGCCGTGAGCGCCTGCGCGCGCGCGAGGTCCGGCGGCGAGCCGATCTCGGCGGCGAAGCGGTCGACGTAGTCCTCCAGCAGCGGGCGGGCCGCCTCGCGCCAGCCGATGGAAAACGCGCGCTGCATGCCGCCGACGAACACCGCCGTCATGGCCAGCGCGAGCAGCACGAAGGCGGCGATCAGCCGCAGCCGCAGCGAATGGCGCCAGCGCCGCCGCGGCTTCACGCCGCCTCGCTGCGTGCCAGCGCGAGCGCGTAGCCGGCGTTGCGCAGCGTCTTGATGCAGTCCAGCGGCTCCAGCTTCCTGCGCAGGCGGCTGACCACGATGTCCACCGCGCGGGTGTAGAGCTCGGCCTCGTGGCCGCGCAGGCGGTTGAGGATGTCGTCGCGGCTGAAGACCTTGCCCGGCTCGGTGGCCAGCAGCGCGAGCAGCTCGAACTCGGTGCCGGTGAGCTCCAGCGGCGCGCCGCCGCGCAGCACCTCGCGGCGGTCGAGGTCGATCACCAGGCCGTCGAAGACGTGGCGCTGCGCGCCCGGCGCGGCAGGCTGCGCGCGCTGGCGCCGCAGGATGGTCTGCACCCGCGCCACCAGCTCGCGCGGCTCGAAGGGCTTGGGCAGGTAGTCGTCGGCGCCGAGCTCGAGGCCGACCACGCGGTCCATCACCTCGCCGCGGGCGGTGAGCATCACGATCGGGATGTCGCTTTCGCGGCGGATCTCGCGGCACAGCGCGAAGCCGTCCATCTCGGGAAGCATCACGTCGAGGATGGCGGCGTCGTAGTGGCCGGCGCGCAGCTTGGCCAGGCCCTCGCTGGGGCGCTGGGCGCTGTCCAGCGCGCAGTCGAAGCGCGCGAAGTAGCTCGCCAGCGGCGCGGCCAGGTGCTCGTCGTCGTCGATCAGCAGGATGCGCGGCATGCCGGGATTGTGCCTGCGGCCGAACAGCGTGGCGACGATCAGGCCGGGCGGCATCGCAACGCCCGCACGGCCTTTTGCTCAGCCATGGCGGCCCCAGCGGCGGCCGCCGCGCGCCATGAAATCGCGCACCTTCTGCTGCTGGTCGGGGTGCAGGTGGTCGAAGAAGTCGGCGGCCGCATCGATCACCTCGGGACTGCCGGCGCGCACGGCGGCGGTCTTCTCCTCGACCAGCTTGGCGGCGCCGGCGCGGTCGAAGCTGCTGCCGGCGAACAGGGCGCGGAACTGCGCGCGCGGGTCCTGCGCGCCGCCCACCGCCTTGCGCTGGGCCTGGAGCCTGTCGGCCAGCACGTCGAGCTTCTGCTTCTGCGCGGCGTCGAGGTCCAGCTTGCTGCCCACGCGCTCGACCATCTTGGCGCGGAAGGCCGCGTTGTCGGCATGGCCGCCGCCGTGGCGGTGGCCGGAACAGCCGGCGATGCTGCCGGCGACCAGGACGCCGCCGAGCAGGCCGGCGAGGGTGCGTGAGATCCAGGGTTTCATGGCGAGGACTTTCGACAGGGAAGTGAAGAGGCCTCGATGGTGCGCGGCATGGCGCACGCGGTGTTTTCAGCGCGGTCGCGCTGTGTTTCGTTTTTTTTCAGCGCACCAGCAGCGCGGAAGGGTCCTCGGCCTCGAGCACCTCGCGCGCCCAGGCCTCGAGCTTGCCCGCGTCGGCGCGCAGCACCTCCTGCTTCACCGCGAGGATCTGCGAGGGATGCATGGAGAAGCTGCGCAGGCCCAGGCCCAGCAGCAGCCGCGTGAAGGCGATGTCGCCGGCCATCTCGCCGCAGACGCTCACGCCCTTGCCCTGGCGGCGGCATTCGGCAATCGTGTCGGCCACCAGGCGCAGCACGGCCGGATGCGCCGGGTCGTACAGGTGCGCCACCGATTCGTCGGCGCGGTCGATCGCCAGCGTGTACTGGATCAGGTCGTTGGTGCCGATGGAGAGGAAGTCGAAGTGCTGCAGGAAGGTGCGCAGCGTGAGCGCGGCCGCCGGGATCTCGATCATGGCGCCGAGTTTCACGGTGCCGTGGACCACGCCGCGCGCATCCAGCTCGGCGCGCGCGGTGTCGACCAGCGCCAGGGTCTGCAGGATCTCGCTGCGGTGCGCGAGCATGGGGATCAGCAGGTGGATCTCGCCATGCGCCGCCGCGCGCAGGATGGCGCGCAGCTGCGTGAGGAACATCGCCGGATCGGCCAGGCTCCAGCGGATCGCGCGCAGGCCCAGCGCCGGGTTCAGGTGCTCCTGCTTGCTGGACTTGCCGTCCAGCGGCTTGTCGGCGCCGACGTCGATGGTGCGGATGGTCACCGGCATGCCGCGCATGCCTTCCACCGCGCGCTTGTAGGCCTGGTACTGCTCCTCCTCGTCGGGCAGGCGCGAGCCGTGCTGCGTCTCGCGGCCCATGAAGAGGAACTCGCTGCGGAACAGGCCGACGCCCACCGCGCCGGCCCTGACGGCGCCCTCGGTGTCCTCGGGCATCTCGATGTTGGCCAGCAGGTCGACGCGCTGGCCGTCGAGCGTGACCGCCGGCTTGTGGCGCAGGCGCCAGAGGCGCTCGCGCTCGAGCTCGCCCTGGCGCTGCTTGAAGCCGTATTCGGCCAGGATGATCGGCGAGGGATCGACGATCATCACGCCGGCGTCGCCGTCGATGATCACCCAGTCGTCCTGGCGCACCAGCTGGCTGGCGCTGCGCGCGCCCACCACCGCCGGGATGTCCATGCTGCGCGCGACGATCGCGGTGTGCGAGGTGCGCCCGCCCACGTCGGTGACGAAGCCGGCGAACACGCTCTTCTTGAACTGCAGCATGTCGGCCGGCGAGAGATCGTGCGCGATCAGCACCAGCGGCGCGTCGATCGCGTCGCCGCCGGTGAGGTCGGCATCGCCGTCCTCGGCCGAGGCGCTCCTGCGGCGCGGCGGCGGCGGCGCGAGCACCGCGGCGCTGCCCTTCATCTGGTGCAGCATGCGCTCGACCACCTGCTCCAAGTCGGCCTTGCGCTCGCGCAGGTAGGGGTCCTCCATCTCGTCGAACTGGCGCGCCACCACCTCCAGCTGCGTGGTCAGCGCCCACTCGGCGTTGTACAGCCGCTCGGTGATCCAGTGCTTGACGCCGCCGGACAGCACCTCGTCCTGCAGCAGCATCTGGTGCACCTCGAGCAGCGCCGCGAGTTCGTGCGGCGCGTCGTTGGGGCCCATCTGCGCCACGCTGACCTGCAGGCGCTGCAGCTCTTCGGCCACCGCATCGCGCGCACTGCGCACGCGGTCGATCTCGGTCTCCACCTCGTGAGGCTGGATGAAGTAGTGCGCCACGTCGATGCGGCTGGACACCACCAGCACCGCGCGGCCGATGGCGATGCCACGGGCGACGGGAAGGCCGTGGATCGCGAAGGTCATGACGTCGGGGGGAACGGGCCGGCGCCGGGCCGCCCCTCTCGGGGGGTGGCGCTAGGCGCTGCGCCGCGGCGCGAAAAGCCTGGGGGCCACATCACTCGCCTTCGCCGAACTTGTCGTTCATGAGCGCGACCAGCGCATCCATGGCCTGCTGCTCCTTGTCGCCGTCGGTCTCCAGCTCAACCGTGGTGCCCAGGCCGGCGGCCAGCATCATCACGCCCATGATGCTCTTGGCGTTGACGCGCCGGTCGCCGCGCGCGATCCACACGTCGCACGGGAAGCTGCCCGCGAGCTTGGTGAGCTTGGCCGAGGCGCGCGCATGCAGGCCCAGCTTATTGCTGATGGTCACGGATGTCTTGATCACTGTATTTTCTTCTCGCCTGATTCTGCGGCGCAGCCACCGCCACCTGCATCACGCCCGCCGTGCCTCCCGCGATGGCGCGCTGCACCTGCACGTCCAGCGGCTCGTTGCGGTAGGTCACCGCGCGCAGCAGCATCGGCAGGTTGACGCCGGCGACGAGCTTGGCGCGCACGCCGTCCACGAGCTTCTGCGCCACGTTGCAGGGCGTGGCGCCGAACACGTCGGCCAGCACCAGCACCTGGGCGCGCGGCGAGCGCCCCAGCTGCTGCGCCAGGATGATGCGCGCCGCGCCGAGCGTCTCGTCGGGCGAGACGTTGGGCAGCACGTCCAGCGCCGCCAGGTGCGCCTCGCTGTCGGGAAAGACATGCAGGGCGCATTGTTTGAGCGCATGGGCGAGCGGCGCGTGGGCGATGACGAAGATGCTGTTCATGCGACGGGGCTGCGAACGCGTCGATTATGCGGGGAGGCTCGCAGGAAGTAGAGGTATGACAGCACACAACAGAGCCAAAAGACCCCGAGCGCGCCGCGGAACGCCCCCACGGTGCCCCATCCGGCGCGGTCGAAGGCGTCGATCAGCAGGCCCACGCCCCACTGCACGACGAACACGCCGGCAAACACCACCAGGTTGTAGGCAGACAGCGCCCGCCCGGCCAGCGCCGGCGGCAGGGCCATCGCCACCGCCGGCTGCGCCAGGGCGACCACGGTGGAGGCCATGCAGAACAGCGTCCACAGCAGCGTGCCGGCGGCCGGACCGGCCACCAGGATGGCCGCCAGCAGGGCCATGCTGACCGGCAGGCCCCAGCCGATCAGGCGCTCGGCGGAGATGCCGCGGCGCGCCAGCCGCGGATTGAGCACGCCCCACAGCCAGTAGCTGCCCAGCAGCGCGATGCTGATCCAGAACAGCGCGGTGGCCGCCTGCGCCGGCGTGCGGCCGGCCACGCGCGTGAGCCAGGGCACGACCCACAGCGTCTGCATCGCGACGAAGCCGCCGTAGTTGAAGAGGCCGATGGGCGTGAACTGGCGGAAGACCGGGTGGCGCCACACGGCGGCGTAGCCGCCGTCCTGGCGCGGCGGGTCGGCGTGGCCCGTGCCCTGCGGCTGCGGCGCAGGGCCCCACCCCGGCGCCACCCACGCGATGGCCGCCATCGCGATCACCACGCCGCCGGCGAGCAGCCAGAACAGCGGCCGCCAGCCGACCAGCGGCACCAGCCACTGCACCGGCAGGGTCGCGGCGACCAGGCCGGAGGAGCCGACCATCAGCATCCAGGAGTTGCTGCGCAGCTGCAGGCCGGGCTCGAGCCAGCGCCGGTAGCCGGTGAGCGGCGCCATCAGGCAGGCGCTCACGCCCACGCCGGTGAGGATGCGCGCGGCCAGCAGGGCCGAGAAGCGCTCGGCCGCGGCGAACAGCAGGCAGCCGACGACCGCCGCGGCGAGGAAGGACAGGACCACGCGCTTGGGGCCGTACCGGTCGAGCCAGGCGCCCATGGGCAGCTGCGTGAGGGCGAAGCCGAGGAAGTAGCCGCCGGCCAGCAGGCCGAGGTCGCGGGCCTGCAGGGCGAACTCGTCGGTGAGCGTGGGCGAGAGGGTGGCGGTGATCGCCCGGATCAGGGTGGAGAGGAAGTAGGCGAATGCGAAGGCGATGAAGACGACCGCGGCGCGGCGTGCAGTCAGAAGACTCATGGCAGGCGCAGCCCTTCGAAGAAGGTCCTTGCCGCCTCCGGCGAGTTGGGCCTGTCCAGCACCGTGGCCTGGTAGAGCGCGACACTGCCGTCCCTGCGCGTCTGGGCGAACCACCAGAAGCGTGCCTGCGCCGGCCGGCCATCGACCTGCGCGCCCTCCATCGCGAGCTGCACGGGCGCCGGTACCGGCGCGGCGCGCGGCGGCCCGCCCGGGCTTTCTTCCGCCCGGGCGTCCTGCCACTGGGCTCGCGTCGCGTCGCGCCACGCCACCAGCCGGGCCTGCGCCTGCTGCGGCCCGTCGGCCGTCAGGTGGGCGACGGCGAAGGTGGCGCCGCCGGCTACGCATCCTGCCATGTCGATCGCCACCGCCTCGCCGGCCCCGAAGGGCAGCGTGCGCGTGGCGCGGTCGGGTTTGCAGGGCAGCAGGACGACCAGGCCGTCGTCGGCAATGGGCACCTCGCGCCAGTTGAACACCGGACTGCAGCCCGCCAGGGCCAGGGCCAGCAAAGCCGGCCGCGCCCGCGGCCAGGCGCCGGTCATGGCGCGGCGCTGCGCGCGGGCAGAGGCAAGGAACTAAAATCTCGGCAGTCCATCGGACCCAGTCTCCATGAAAAATCGCCCCCACGCTCCACCGCTTCGCGGGTCGCGGCCCCCCGAGGGGGCCGCTTTTCATCGGGGGGCGGCCCGGCGATGAAAAAAGCCCTCTATGTTGCCGCAACCGCGCTCTTCCTGGCGGTCGGGGTGAGCGTGTACCTGAACACGGGCGTGTCCGCCGCGCCGGCATCGACCTTCGTGCTGCTCGACGGCAGCACCCGGACCACCGAGGACCTCAAGGGCAAGGTGACGCTGGTGAACTTCTGGGCCACGAGCTGCGTGACCTGCGTGGCCGAGATGCCCCGCATCGTCTCCACCTACGACAAGTACAAGGCGCAGGGCTACGACACGCTGGCAGTGGCCATGAGCTACGACCCGCCGAGCTACGTGGTGAATTTCGCCGAGACGCGCAAGCTGCCGTTCCAGGTCGCGATCGACAACACCGGCAAGGTGGCGCAGGCCTGGGGCGACGTGAAGCTCACGCCGACCACCTACATCGTCAACAAGCGCGGCGAGATCGTGAAGCGCTACGTCGGCGAGCCGGACTTCGCCGAACTGCACAAGCTCATCGAAAAACTACTGGCTGAAGCCTGAGCAGAAAATCCGAGAGTGAGCGCAGCAAGACCCGTTCGGGAGCACCCGCGGAACCGGCTCCGCCAGTCCGCGGGGTGCGCCCCCTTCGAGGGGGTGCAGAGCCACACGCAGTGGGCGAGGCTGGGGGTGGACTTTTTTCAGTCCCTGAAGCTGTCGTGGCAGGCCTTGCAGGAGGCGCCGGCCGAACCGATCGTGGCCTTGATGGCATCCAGGCTGCCGGTGCGCGCCGCCACGGCGAGCTTGCCGACCTCCTCTTCCGCCCGGGCCGCGGCGGCCTGGAACTTGTCCTGCTCCTTCCAGATGGCCGGCAGCGCCTTGCCACCCTCGGTGCCCGGCCCGAAGCCGGCCCAGGGCTGCTGGATCAGTTCGGCCGCACGGTCGGCGCTGGACTGCGCGATCTGGGCGTCGAAGTCGGCCCGGCCGCTGGCCATGTCGGCCACCCGCTTGAAGTTCTGCTGCATCTCCTTGAGCGTGGCCTGGCGGAACTTGATGGCATCGCGCGGCGTGGCGAACTGCTGCTGCGCAATCGCCGGCACGGCGCAGGCCACCAGGGCGGCCGCGAGGACGGAAGGGACAAAACGGGACATCGTGGATCCTTCTTGGTATGACTGGGCACCGCCGCCGGGGACGGCAGCGGCAGTGTAGAGGCCGGCGCTTCGCCCGCCGCGGGAAGACCCCGCGTCGCGCTCTGCCGTCGGCCACGGCGCCAAGTTTTGTTAATCTGGCGGCCGCGCAAGTTCCCCGCCCCTGAATGCCTTCCGACCCTGCCCCCGCCGCCCGCGCCGACGAAACCAGCCCCCTGCGCGTGTGGGATCTGCCCACCCGGCTGTTCCACTGGGCCCTGGCCGCGGTCGTGATCGGCCTCGTCGCCACCGGCCTGGGCGGCGTGATGGCGTGGCACTTCCGGCTCGGCTACACGGCGCTGGCGCTGCTGCTGTTTCGCATCGTCTGGGGCTTCGTGGGCGGACACTGGTCACGTTTTGCGAACTTCGTCTATGCGCCAGGCACCGTGCTCGCCTATCTGCGCGGCCGGGGCCGGCCCGAGCACGGCATCGGCCACAACCCGCTGGGCGCCCTGTCGGTGTTCGCGCTGCTGGCGATCCTGGCGCTGCAGGTCTGGAGCGGGCTGAGCTCCGACGACGCGATCACCTTCACCGGCCCGCTGGCGCGCTTCGTCTCCGGCGACGTCGTGGACTGGGCCTCCGGCTGGCACAAGTCGCAGGGCAAGTGGCTGGTGATCGGCCTGGCCGCGCTGCACGTGCTGGCGGTGCTCTTCTACCTGCTGGTGCGGCGCAACAACCTCGTCGCGCCGATGGTCACGGGCGACAAGCCGCTCGCCGCCGTCGCCTCCTCGCCGAGCCGCGACGATGGCGCCAGCCGCACCGCCGCACTGGTACTGTTCGCCGCCTGCGCCGCATTCAGCGCGTGGGTGGCTTCGCTGGAAGGCTGAGACGATGCATCGCCGCTCGCGCCCCCTGCCGTTGATGGACACCCCCGCCGTGACACTGTACGCACCCGAAACGCCCGAGGAACTGGCGAGCGCGCGCACGATCTTCCGCGAGTATGCCGGCAGCCTGGGCGTGGACCTGGGCTTCCAGAACTTCGAGGAGGAGCTGGCTGCCCTGCCGGGCGACTACGCCCCGCCGCGCGGCGCACTGGTGCTGGCGCACGTCGAGGGCGGGCGCGAGGTCGCCGGCTGCTGCGCGCTGCGCCCGCTGGACACGGTGGACTACCCCAATGCGGCCGAGATGAAGCGCCTGTACGTGCGCCCGGCCTTCCGCGGGCTCGGGCTGGGCCGCCGGCTGACCGAGGCCATCCTGGACGCCGCCCGCGCCGCCGGCTACGCCTGCGTGCTGCTGGACACGCTGGACGACATGGAATCGGCTCGGGCCCTCTACGAGGACCTGGGCTTCGCCGAGGTGCCGCCCTATTACCACAACCCGATCGCCGGGTCGCACTACCTCAAGGTCGATCTGTAGCCGGCGCCTTCAGGCCTGCGCCTGGGTCAGCAGGGTGTCGGCGTCGCTGACCTCGAACTTGCCCGGCGCCTCGACGTTGAGCGTGGCGACCTTGCCGTCCTTGACCAGCATCGAGTAGCGGTTGCTGCGCACGCCCATGCCGCGCGCGCTCAGGTCGAGCGTGAGGCCGGTGGCGCGGGCGAACTCGCCGCTGCCGTCGGCCAGCATGCGCACCTTGTCCCCGGTCTTCTGGTCGCGCGCCCAGGCGCCCATCACGAAGGCGTCGTTCACGCTCAGGCACCAGATCTCGTCGACGCCGGCGGCCTTGAGCGCCTCGTACTGCGCCACATAGCCCGGCACGTGCTTGGCCGAGCAGGTCGGGGTGAAGGCGCCCGGCAGCGCGAACAGGGCAATGGTCTTGCCTGCCGCGGCCTGGGCCACGTCGACCGGGTTCGGGCCGATGCTGCAGCCCTCGCCTTCGACTTCGGAGTATTCCTGCAGGGTGACCTTGGGGAGAGCGTCGCCGACCTGGATCATGATGATGTGCTCCTTCAAAAATGAAAAACGGCCCACATTGTGGGCCGTTTTCGGGGGCGCTGCCTTCGATGGCGTTGCCGGCGCGGGGATCAGACCGCGGCGGCCTTCTCCACGAGGCGGGTCGCGACCCAGTTCTTCGACTTGGAGATCGGGCGGCTCTCGGTGATCTCGACGAGATCGCCCAGGTGGTACTGGCCGTCTTCGTCGTGCGCGTGGTACTTGCTCGACTTGATCACGATCTTGTCGTAGATGGGGTGCTTGACCCGGCGCTCGACGAGCACCGTGACCGTCTTGGTACGCTTGTCGCTGACCACCTTGCCGACCAGGGTGCGCTTGAGGGATTTTTTAGCTTCCGTCATGTTCACTCCTTACTTGGCGGCTTGCGTTTCTTGCTGCTTCTGCGCAAGAACGGTCTTGGCGCGCGCGATGTCGCGACGCGTGACCCGCAGGCTGGCGGTGTTGTTCAGTTGCTGCGTGGCCTTCTGCATGCGCAGGCCGAAATGGGCCTTCTGCAGATCCTTGACCTCGGCTTGCAGCCCGGCGACGTCCTTGTCGCGCAGCGACTGGACCTTGGACACTTTCGCGTCCGTCTTCTTGGTAGCCATGTTCGGTTTCTCCTCGATCAGGCGCCAATCTGGCGGGCGACGAAAGTGGTGCGCAGCGGCAGCTTGGCGGCCGCCAGGCGAAACGCCTCGCGGGCGAGTTCCTCGGGCACGCCGACGATCTCGTAGATCACCTTGCCCGGCTGGATCTCGGCCACGTAGTACTCGGGGTTGCCCTTGCCGTTGCCCATCCGCACTTCGGCGGGCTTGGTCGAGATCGGCTTGTCGGGGAACACGCGGATCCAGATGCGGCCGCCACGCTTCACGTGGCGCGAGATGGCGCGGCGGGCGGCTTCGATCTGGCGCGCCGTGAGGCGGCCGCGGTCGACCGACTTCAGGCCGAAGTCACCGAAAGCGACCGAGTTGCCCCGGGTCGCGATGCCGGTGTTGCGGCCCTTTTGTTCCTTGCGGAACTTTCTGCGTGCAGGTTGCAGCATTTGATTTCTCCGTCTTTCTCAAAGACCGCTGTTATTCGGTCTTGGCGCCGTCCGCTGCTGCAGCGGGCGCGGCTTTTCGGACGCGCTTAACGGCGGGCTTGTTGGCATCGTCCGCACCGGACGCTTCCACGGGCTTGTCGCTGCCATCGGCCGGGGCGGCGTTGCCGCCGATCGGGCCGCGGGCACCGGCGCGCGGACCGCCGCGGCGATCGCCACCGCCGCCCGGACGGCCGTCGCGGCGCGGACCGCGCGGACCGCGGCGCTCCTCGCCTTCGGGACGCGGCGTGCTGTCCAGCGACGGCGCATCGTTGCGGCCCAGCGTGTCGCCCTTGTAGACCCACACCTTGACGCCGATGACGCCGTAGGTGGTCTTGGCTTCCGAGGTGCCGTAGTCGATGTCGGCGCGCAGCGTGTGCAGCGGCACGCGGCCTTCGCGGTACCACTCGGTACGGGCGATCTCGATGCCGTTGAGGCGGCCGGCGGACATGATCTTGATGCCCTGGGCGCCCAGGCGCATCGCGTTCTGCATCGCGCGCTTCATGGCGCGGCGGAACATGATGCGCTTCTCGAGCTGCTGCGTGATGCTGTCGGCGATCAGCTGGGCATCGACTTCGGGCTTGCGCACTTCCTCGATGTTCACCGCCACCGGCACGCCGAGCTGGCGGCCCAGTTCGCGCTTGAGGTTCTCGATGTCCTCGCCCTTCTTGCCGATCACCACGCCCGGACGCGCCGAGTAGATGGTGATGCGGGCGTTCTTGGCGGGGCGCTCGATCAGCACCCGCGACACCGATGCGTTCTTCAGCTTCTTCTTCAGGTACTCACGCACCTTGATGTCTTCGGCCAGCATGCCCGCGAAGTCGCGGTTGTTGGCGTACCAGCGGCTGGCCCAGTTGCGGCTGACAGCCAGGCGGAAGCCGGTCGGATGGATTTTCTGTCCCATGTTTCTTCCAGACCTTAATTGCCGACCGTCACGTACACATGGCACGTGGGCTTGCTGATGCGGTTGCCGCGGCCCTTGGCGCGCGCGGTGAAGCGCTTGAGCGTGGCGCCCTGCTCGACGTAGATGGTCTTGACCTTCAGTTCGTCGATGTCGGCACCGTCGTTGTGCTCGGCGTTGGCGATGGCCGACTCGAGCACCTTCTTGACGATCACAGCGGCCTTCTTCTGCGTGAATTGCAGGATGTTCAGGGCCTGGTCGACCTTCTTGCCGCGGATCAGGTCGGCGACCAGACGGCCCTTGTCGACCGAGAGGCGGACGCCGCGGAGGACTGCACGTGTTTCAGACATGTCTGTGCTCCTTACCTTTTCGCTTTCTTGTCAGCGGGGTGGCCCTTGAACGTGCGCGTGAGCGCGAATTCACCGAGCTTGTGGCCGACCATCTGGTCGGTGATGTACACCGGCACGTGCTGCTTGCCGTTGTGCACTGCGATGGTCAGGCCGATGAACTCGGGCAGGACCATCGAGCGGCGCGACCAGGTCTTGATCGGCTTCTTGTCCTTCGTGGTCACGGCCTTGTCGGCCTTGGCCACGAGGTGGTGGTCGACGAACGGACCCTTTTTGAGAGAGCGAGTCATTGGCTATCCCTTACTTCTTGCTCTTGCGACGCGACACGATGTAGATCTGCGTACGCTTGTTGTTGCGGGTCCGGTAGCCCTTGGTCAGGTTGCCCCATGGGTCGACAGGGTGACGGCCTTCGCCGGTCTTGCCCTCGCCGCCACCGTGCGGGTGGTCGACCGGGTTCATCACCACGCCGCGCACCGTCGGGCGGATGCCGCGCCAGCGGGTGGCGCCGGCCTTGCCGTACTGGCGCAGGCTGTGCTCTTCGTTGGCCACTTCGCCGATGGTGGCGCGGCATTCGATGTGAATGCGGCGCACTTCACCGGAGCGCATGCGGACCTGGGCGTACACGCCTTCGCGGGCCAGCAGCGTCGCCGAGGTGCCAGCCGAACGCGCGATCTGCGCGCCCTTGCCGGGCTGCAGCTCGATGCAGTGGATGGTCGAGCCCACCGGGATGTTGCGGATCGGCAGCGTGTTGCCGGCGCGGATCGGCGCCTCGGCGCCCGACAGCAGGGTCGCGCCCGCCTCCAGGCCGCGCGGGGCGATGATGTAACGGCGCTCGCCGTCGGCGTAGCACACCAGCGCGATGTGGGCGCTGCGGTTCGGGTCGTACTCGATGCGCTCGACCTTGGCCGGGATCCCGTCCTTGTTGCGCTTGAAGTCGACCACACGGTAGTGGTGCTTGTGGCCACCACCCTTGTGACGGGTGGTGATGTGGCCGTTGTTGTTGCGCCCGGCCTTCTGGAACTGGGGTTCCAGCAGCGGCGCGTAGGCGTCGCCCTTGTACAGGTGGTCGCGCGAGATCTTCACCGCGCCGCGCTGGCCCGGGGAAGTCGGCTTGAGCTTGATGACGGCCATGATTACGCGGCCTCCGAAACGAGGTTGAGCTCCTGACCGGGCTTGAGCGTCACGTAGGCCTTGCGCAGGTTGTCGCGGCGGCCCACGCTTCGGCCGAAGCGCTTGGTCTTGCCCTTGATGTTGGCAACGGACACGCCCTTGACCTCGACCTTGAACATGAGTTCGACGGCGGCCTTGATCTCGGGCTTGGTGGCGTCCTGCAGCACCTTGAAGGTGACCGCATTCGACTTCTCGCCGACCATCGTGGCCTTTTCGGACACGATCGGGGCGACCAGCACGTTCATGAGACGGCCTTCGTCGAATTGACGCTGAGCGGGGGTGGGATTCACGCGGCTCATGCGAACATCTCCTTGAGCTTGTCGACGGCACCCTTGGTCACCAGCACCTTCTTGAAGTGCACCAGCGACACCGGGTCGGCGTAGCGCGGCTCGACCACGAGCACGTTCACCAGGTTGCGCGAGGCCAGGTACAGGTTCTCGTCGACTTCCTCGGCGATCACGAGCACGGACTCGAGGTTCATCGCCTTGAGCCTGGCGGCCAGGGGCTTGGTCTTGGGCGAATCGACCTTGATCGAATCGACCACAGCCAGGCGGCCTTCGCGGGCGAGCTGCGAGAAGATGGACGCCATGCCGGCGCGGTACATCTTCTTGTTGATCTTCTGGGTGAAGTTCTCTTCCGGGCTGTTCGGGAAGATGCGGCCGCCCCCGCGCCACAGCGGCGACGAGGTCATGCCGGCGCGGGCACGGCCCGTTCCCTTTTGCTTGAACGGCTTCTTGGTCGAGTGCTTGACCTGCTGGCGGTCCTTCTGGGCACGCGTGCCCTGGCGGGCGTTGGCCTGGTAGGCGACGACGATCTGGTGCACCAGGTCTTCGTTGTAGTCACGGCCGAACACGGTTTCGGGGGCGTCGTACTTCGACGCGGCCTGGCCCTGCTCGTTCAGGAGTTCGAGTTCCATTACTTCGCTCCTTCAGCCGCCTGCGGCTTGGCCTTGACGGCGGGGCGCACGGTGACGAAGCCACCCTTGGCACCCGGGATCGCGCCCTTGATCAGCAGCAGCTGGCGCGCTTCGTCGACGCGGATGAGGTCCAGGTTCTGGGTGGTGACGGTCACGTCGCCCAGGTGGCCGGACATCTTCTTGCCCGGGAACACGCGACCCGGGTCCTGCGCCATCGAGATCGAGCCCGGCACGTTGTGCGAACGGCTGTTGCCGTGCGACGCGCGCTGCGAGCTGAAGTTGTGGCGCTTGATGGTGCCGGCGAAGCCCTTGCCGATCGAGGTGCCCTGCACGTCGACCTTCTGGCCGGCGGCGAACACGGCGGCCACGGCGATCGCGCCGCCCGCCTTGTGCTGGGCAGCGGTGTCGGCCGACACGCGGAATTCCTGGATGATCTCGCCGGCTTCGACGCCGGCCTTGGCCAAGTGACCCGCCGCGGGCTTGTTCACGCGCGAAGCCTTGCGCGAACCGAAGGTCACCTGCAGGGCGACATAGCCGTCGGTCTCTTGGGTCTTGACCTGGGTCACGCGGTTGTTGGACACGTCCACCACCGTGACGGGCACTGCGTCCCCTTCGTCGGTGAAGAGGCGCATCATGCCCACCTTGCGGCCCAGCAACCCGAGGGAGTTGCTTTGACTCATTGGTTTTTCTCCAAAACTTCCGCCGCTGCCACTTCAATTGGCGACAGCGTTTGGGATGCGAAAGAAGGTTGATAAAGCTCTTGCCCGGGCACCCCTCGAAAGGGCGCACCAAGGGCAGAGCCAGAGATTATAGCCCGCCATGGCCGAATGCTGCAAGCAGCCTTCCGTGCCGGGAAAAAGGCCCGCCGGCATCGCTGCGGGCGGGCCTGGGCGAACGGCGGGGGCCGTGCGCGCTGCGCGTTTACTGCAGCTTGATTTCCACGTCCACGCCGGCCGGCAGGTCGAGCTTCATGAGCGCGTCCACGGTCTTGTCGGTCGGGTCGACGATGTCCATCAGGCGCTGATGCGTGCGGATCTCGAACTGGTCGCGGCTGGCCTTGTTGACGTGCGGCGAACGCAGGATGTCGAAGCGCTTGAGGCGGGTCGGCAGGGGCACGGGGCCCTTGACGATCGCGCCGGTGCGCTTGGCGGTGTCCACGATCTCGGCAGCCGACTGGTCGATGAGCTTGTAGTCGAACGCCTTGAGGCGGATGCGAATCTTCTGCTTGGTTGCCATGGTGTCCGTCCTTATTCGATGACCTTGGCCACCACACCCGCACCCACGGTGCGGCCGCCTTCGCGGATGGCGAAGCGCAGGCCCTCTTCCATCGCGATCGGGTTGATCAGCTTCACCGTGATCGACACGTTGTCGCCC
>Ga0160469_100210_pt1 | contig 50416 bp, 44 predicted proteins | sample HID1972M_E11MG_FD_108246 | JGI IMG/M metagenome (GOLD analysis project Ga0160469, IMG submission 108246) | Enriched pill bug-associated microbial communities from UW Madison campus, WI, USA - HID1972M_E11 MG | ecosystem: Host-associated > Arthropoda: Insects > Digestive system > Unclassified ...
AGGTGCTGGCGGCGATGCCGCGGCTGCGCTCCTCGCCGAGGATGTCGCAGATGACTTCGGCGGTCTGGACCTCGGCATCCGGCACCACCTGCAGGTTGCCCTGGGCCTTGAGGTTGCGCCGCAGCAGGTTGGCCAGCAGCGAGTTGCCCGGCACCGCGATCGATCGGAAGGCGAAGTCCGGCGCGCGGCGCAGCTGGAAGCCGCAGCCGGCCAGCGCCAGCACCGGCAGGGCCGCCAGGCCCGCGAGGAGGCCGCGGCGCGGCAGGGGCGGCGAATGCTTCATGCGGTCCTTCATCCGATGACGACGTTGACCAGCCGGCCCGGCACCACGATCACGCGCTTGACGGCGCTGCCGCCGGCGTGCTTCACGAAGGCCTCGCTCTCGATCGCGAGCTTCTCGATCGCGTCCTTGTCCGCGCCGGCCGGCACGCGCAGCGAGCCGCGCAGCTTGCCGTTGACCTGCAGCATGAGCTCGACCTCGTCCTGCGCCAGCGCGGCCTCGTCCACCGCCGGCCAGGGGGCGTCCAGCAGCTCGCCGTGCGCCTGGGCATAGCCGAGCTGCTGCCAGAGCTGGTGCGTGACGTGCGGCGTGACCGGGTAGAGCGTGCGCAGCAGGATGCCGAAGCCCTCGCGCAGCGCGGCCGCGTCGCCGGCCTCGCCGGGCGCGGGCTTGAAGGCCTCCAGCGCGTTGAGCAGCTTCATCGCGCCGGAGACGACGGTGTTGTACTGCATGCGCTGGTAGTCGTAGTCGATCTGGCGCAGCACGGTGTGCACCTCGTGGCGCAGGGCCTTGGCCCGGGCGCCAAAGGCCTCGGCCGTCTCGGCGCCGCCGGCCGGCTGCGCGGCGCCGAAGTTCCACACCCGGCGCAGGAAGCGGAAGCTCCCCTCCACCGCCGCGTCGTTCCACTCCAGCGTGGCCTCGGGCGGCGCGGTGAACATGGTGTACAGGCGGGCGGTGTCGGCGCCGTACTTGTCGATCAGGTCCTGCGGGTCGACGCCGTTGCGCTCGCTCTTGCCCATCTTGCCGATGCCGCCGTATTCCACCGTCGTGCCGTCGGCCGCGGTGCCGCCGGTGATGCGGCCCTGCGCGTCCAGCACGGGCGTGACTTCCAGCGGCGGGTGGTAGTGCTTGCCGCCCTTGTCGTCGCGGTGGTAGTAGATGTGGTTGAGCACCATGCCCTGCGTGAGCAGCTTGCTGAAGGGCTCGTCGATCGTCACCAGGCCGAGGTCGCGCATCACCTTGGTCCAGAAGCGCGCGTACAGCAGGTGCAGGATGGCGTGCTCGATGCCGCCGATGTACTGGTCCATCGGCATCCAGTACTGCGCGCCCCCGGCGACCATGGCCTGGTCGTTGGCCGGGTCGCAGTAGCGCATGAAGTACCAGGCCGAGTCCACGAAGGTGTCCATGGTGTCGGTCTCGCGCCGCGCCGGCCGGCCGCAGTCCGGGCACGTCACGCCGGCGTGGAAGCCCTCGTGCCTGTTCAGCGGGTTGCCCGAGCCGTCGGGCACGCAGTCGGTGGGCAGCACCACCGGCAGGTCCTTCTCAGGCACGGGCACCGGGCCGCAAGCCTCGCAGTGGATGATCGGGATCGGCGTGCCCCAGTAGCGCTGGCGGCTCACGCCCCAGTCGCGCAGGCGCCAGGTGGTCTTCTTGCCGCCCAGGCCCTTCTGCTCGAGCGCATGGGCGACGGCGTCGACCGCCTCCTGGTAGCGCATGCCGCTGAAGTTGTCGGAGTTGATGGTCACGCCGCGCGCCTTGTCGGCATACCAGTCCTGCCACTTGTGGTAGTCGAAGTGCGGCTCGTCGTCGACCAGCACCACCTGGATGATGTCGATGCCGTACTTGTTGGCGAAGGCGAAGTCGCGCTCGTCGTGCGCCGGCACGCCCATCACGGCGCCGTCGCCGTAGCTCATGAGCACGTAGTTGCCCACCCACAGCGGCACGGGCTCGTCGGTGATCGGGTGCGTGACCGTGAGGCCGGTGGGCACGCCCTTCTTCTCCTGCACGGCCAGCTCGGCCTCGGTGGTGCCGCCGGCCTTGCACTCGGCGATGAAGGCGGCGACTTTCGGGTCGGACTGGGCGGCGTGCGCGGCCAGCGGGTGCTCGGGCGCGACGGCGCAGAAGGTCACGCCCATGATGGTGTCGGCGCGGGTGGTGAAGACGAACATGCGCCCGCCCTGGATCGGCTCGCCGTCCTCGCTGCGGATGTCGTGCGTGAAGGCGAAGCGCACGCCCTCGCTGCGGCCGATCCAGTTCTCCTGCATCAGCTTCACGCGCTCGGGCCAGCCGGGCAGCTTGTGCTGGGTGTGCTCCAGCAGCTCGGGCGCGTAGTCGCTGATCTTGAGGTAGTAGCCCGGGATCTCGCGCCGCTCCACCGGCGCGCCGGTGCGCCAGCCCTTGCCGTCGACCACCTGCTCGTTGGCCAGCACGGTCTGGTCCACCGGGTCCCAGTTCACCACCTGGGTCTTGCGGTAGGCGATGCCCTTTTCCAGCATCTTCAGGAACAGCCACTGGTTCCACTTGTAGTAGGAAGGGTCGCAGGTGGCGATCTCGCGGCTCCAGTCGATCGCCAGGCCCATGGCCTGGAGCTGGCCCTTCATGTAGGCGATGTTCTCGTGGGTCCACTTCGCCGGCGGCACCCCGTTCTTCAGCGCCGCGTTCTCCGCCGGCAGGCCGAAGGCGTCCCAGCCCATGGGCATCAGCACGTTGTAGCCGCTCATGCGCAGGTAGCGCGTGAGCATGTCGTTGATGGTGTAGTTGCGCACGTGGCCCATGTGCAGCTTGCCGCTGGGGTAGGGCAGCATGGAGCAGGCGTAGTACTTCTTCTTGTCCGCGTTCTCGGTCACGCGGTAGGCGTCGGCGGCGGTCCAGTGCGCCTGGGCGGCGGCCTCGACCTCACGGGGTTTGTAGCTGGGGTTCATGGCTTGGGGACGGGGAAGCCCGGCACGCGGGGCCGGACGAACGCGGATTATCGCGGCACGGGGCGCGTGCCGCAGGGTGGGGCACCGCCCGGGGTGGCGGGTCAGGCGGCGGAGGTGGAATTCGCGCCCAGCCAGCGCAGGTAGTCGGCCGAGCCGGCAGTGATGGGCAACTGCACGATCTCGGGCGTCTCGTAGCTGTGGCGCTCGCGGATGAAGGCCTCCAGCGCGGCGTAGCGGATGCCGCGCGTCTTGATCAGCAGCAGCCATTCCGGCTCGCGGCGCAGCTCGCCCTGCCAGGCGTAGAAGCTGCGCACGCGCTGCACCTGCACGCAGGCGGCCAGGCGCGCCTCGACGACGGCCTCGGCCAGCGACTCGGCCTCGTCCTCGGTGCCGGCGGTGGTCATCACCAGGCAGGGGGCGTCGTTCATGCGGAACTCCTTTCTTCCTTCGGGGGCGGTGTCATTGTGGCGCGGTTCTCGCATGCCACAATGAATCGCAACGAATCGGAGCCCCATGGCGATGATGAGCAAGTACCGCCCGTGTGGCACCTTCTTCGGCATCGCGGACCATGCTGCCTGAAGCGCAGGTCCAGGCCCTGATGCGCGCCGAGCATGGCGACCCCTTCGCCGTGCTGGGCCCGCACGAGACCCCCGAAGGGCTGGAAGTGCGCGCGCTGCTGCCCGGCGCACGCGCGGTGGGCGTGGTTCATGCCGCCTCCGGCGACCCGCTCGCGGTGCTCGCGCGCCAGGGCGATTCCGACCTGTTCGCCGCGCTGGTGCCCGCCGCGCCGGCGCGCCTGGGCTACCGGCTGCACGTGCACTGGGACACCCACGCCAGCGTGCTGGAGGACCCCTACCGCTTCGGCCCGGTGCTGGGCGAGATCGATCTGTGGCTGCTGGCCGAGGGCACGCACCTGCGGCCCTTCGAGCGGCTGGGCGCGCACCTGTGCGAGATGGACGGCGTGCACGGCACCGCCTTTGCTGTATGGGCGCCGAATGCGCGGCGCGTCTCGGTGGTGGGCGACTTCAACAACTGGGACGGCCGGCGCCACATGATGCGCCTGCGCCGCGAATGCGGCGTGTGGGAGATCTTCGCGCCCCACGTCGCCCCCGGCGACAGCTACGCCTACGAGATCCTGGCGCAAGGCGGCCAGGTGCTGCGCAAGGCCGACCCCTTCGCCTTCTCGGCCCGGCTGCGGCCCGACACCGCCTGCGTGGTGCAGCCGCTGCCCGAGCCCGTGCCCCTGCCGCCCGGCCGCGCGGCGGCCAACGGCCGCCATGCGCCGATCAGCATCTACGAGGTGCACCTGGGCTCCTGGCGGCGCAAGAACGGCCACGAGTGGCTCACGTACCGCGAGCTGGCCGACACGCTGGTGCCCTACGCGCGCGACATGGGCTTCACGCACCTGGAACTGCTGCCGGTGTCCGAGCATCCCTTCGACGGCTCCTGGGGCTACCAGCCGATCGGCCTGTACGCGCCCACCTCGCGCTTCGGCACGCCGGGCGACTTCCGCCACTTCGTCGCCGCGGCGCACGCCGCCGGCCTGGGCGTGATCCTGGACTGGGTGCCGGCGCACTTCCCCACCGACGCGCACGGCCTGGGCCGCTTCGACGGCACCGCCCTGTACGAGTACGCCGACCCGCGCGAGGGCTTCCACAACGACTGGCACACGCTGATCTTCAACTGGTCGCGCCGCGAGGTGCGCAACTACCTGGTGGGCAACGCGCTGTACTGGCTGGAGCGCTACGGCGTGGACGGCCTGCGCGTGGACGCGGTGGCCTCCATGCTGTACCGCGACTACAGCCGCCGCCCGGGCGAGTGGGTGCCCAACGCGCAGGGCGGGCGCGAGAACCTGGAGGCGATCGACTTCCTGCGGCGCATGAACCGCGTGGTCGGCACCGAGCGTCCCGGGGCCGTGACCGTCGCCGAGGAATCGACCAGCTACCCCGGCGTCACGCGCCCGCCGGAGCACGGCGGCCTGGGCTTCCACTACAAGTGGAACATGGGCTGGATGAACGACACCCTGGCCTACGCCGGCACCGACCCGGTCTACCGCCGGCACCACCACCGCCGCATCACCTTCGGCCTGATGTACGCGCACAGCGAGAACTTCGTGCTGCCCCTGTCGCACGACGAGGTGGTGCACGGCAAGGGCTCGATGCTCGGGCGCATGCCCGGCGACGAATGGCAGAAGTTCGCCGGCCTGCGCACCCTCTACGGCTACCTGTGGGCCTACCCGGGCAAGAAGCTGCTGTTCATGGGCGGCGAGTTCGCGCAGCGCGCCGAATGGAACGCCGACCAGAGCCTGGACTGGCACCTGCTGGAGCACGGCGCGCTGCACCAGGGCGTGCGGCGGCTGGTGCACGACCTGAACAACGTGTACCGCCACTTCCCCGCCCTGCACGAGCTGGACTGCGAGCCGCAGGGCTTCGCGTGGATCGTGCACGAGGACGCGGACCAGTCGGTCTTCGCCTTCCTGCGCCATGCGCGCGACGGCCGCTTCGTGGTCGCGGCCTGCAACTTCACGCCGGTGGTGCGCCACGGCTACCGCCTGGGCGTGCCGGCCGCCGGCCGCTACCGCGAGATCATCAACACCGACCAGGCGGTCTACGGCGGCAGCGGCGTGGGCAACGGCCTGGTCGGCAGCAGCGCCGTCGCCTGCCACGGCCATTCCCAGTCCATCGAGGTCGTGATGCCGCCGCTGGCCACGGTGCTGTGGGTGCTGGCGTGATGGCGTCCGGCCAGCCCTTCCCGCTGGGCGCGACACTCGGCGCCCAGGGCGTCAACTTCGCCCTCGCCGCGCCGCATGCCGAAGCGGTCGAGCTGTGCCTGTTCGACGCCGCCGGCCGCAGCGAGCAGCAGCGCCTGCGCCTGCCGGCCTGCACCGACGGCGTCTGGCACGGCCGGCTGCCCGGCGCCCGCGCGGGGCTGGTCTACGGCTGGCGGGTGCACGGGCCCTGGGCGCCCGCGCAGGGCCACCGATTCAACCCGGCGAAAGTCCTGCTCGACCCGTACGCGCGCGAAGTCATCGGCCGCTACGGCGGCGAGGACCTGTTCCTCGGCCACGCGCCCGGCCAGCCCGCGGTGCGCGATGCGCGCGACAACGCCGCGATCGCGCTCAAGGCCCGCGTCGCCGGGCAGGAGGCGCCGCCCGTGTCGCCGCGCCCGCGCATCGCCCCCGGCGAGCGCGTGCTGTACGAGCTGCACGTGCGCGGCCACACCATGCGCCACCCGGGCGTGCCCGAGGCGCTGCGCGGCAGCTACGCCGGCCTGGCCGAGCCCGCGGTGCTGGACGCCCTGCAGCGCCTGGGCGTGACCACCCTGAGCCTGATGCCGGTGCAGCACCGCGCCGACGAGGAGCGGCTGCTGAAGATGGGCCTGTCCAACTACTGGGGCTACAGCCCCATCGGCTGGTTCGCGCCCGAGGCGCGCTACTGGAGCGGCCGGCCCGGCACCACGCCCGCCGGCGAGTTCCGCCAGCTCGCCGACGCGGTGCACGCGCGCGGCATGGAGCTGGTGATCGACGTGGTCTACAACCACAGCGCCGAGACCGACGAGCTGGGCCCCACGCTGTCGCTGCGCGGCATCGACAACCGCCTGTACTACCGCCTGCGCGAGGACGACCCGGCCCTGTACGAGAACTGGACCGGCTGCGGCAACTGCCTGGACTTCACCCGGCCGCGCGTGGTGCAGCTCGCGCTGGACAGCCTGCGCCACTGGCACGGCGCGCTGGGCGTGGACGGCTTCCGCTTCGACCTGGCGCCGGTGCTGGGGCGCAGCGGCCCGGGCGGCGCCTTCGATGCGCGCGCGCCCTTCTTCGCCGCGCTGGCGCAGGACCCGCAGCTCGGGCAGGCGCTGTGCATCGCCGAGCCCTGGGACATCGGCCCCGGCGGCCACTGCCTGGGCGCCTTCCCGCCCGGCTGGCTGGAGTGGAACGACCGCTACCGCGACACCCAGCGCCGCTTCTGGCTGCTGCGCCAGGGCAGCCGCGGCGCCTTCGCGCACCGCTTCATGGCGTCCAGCACCGAGTTCGACCACGGCCGGCGCGCGCCGACGGCCAGCGTCAACTTCGTCACCGCGCACGACGGCTTCACCCTGCGCGACCTGGTGAGCTACGAGCGGCGCCACAACGCGGCCAACGGCGAGGACAACCGCGACGGCCATGCGCACAACCTGAGCGTGCACTGCGGCGTCGAGGGCGACAGCGACGACCCGCAGGTGCTGGCCTGCCGCCGCCGGCTGCGCCGCGCCCTGCTGGCCGCGCTGATGCTGTCGCAGGGCACGCCGATGCTGCTGGCCGGCGACGAGCTGGGCCACACGCAGCGCGGCAACAACAACGCCTACTGCCAGGACAACGCCACCACCTGGCTGGACTGGGCGGCAGCGGATCCCGGCCTGGCCGCCTACGTGGCGCGGCTGGCCGCCCTGCGCCGCGAGGCCGCGCCGCTGCGCCGCGCGCACTGGTGGCCCGCCGACGATCCCGCGCTGCGCTGGCTCGCGCCCGAGGGCCACGCCATGGCGCCGGCCGACTGGGAGCGCGAGGACCGCCAGGCCCTGGCCGTCCTGTTCGACGACGCGCCGCGCACGCGCTGGCTGCTGCTGGTCAACGCCGGCGCCGCGCCGGCCTCCTTCGCGCTGCCGCCGGGTGGCTGGACGCTGGCCCTGGACAGCAGCGCCGACGACGCGGCGCCCGGGCGCGCGCTGGACGGCCGCGAGACCATTCCCGCGTCCAGCCTGTGGCTGGCGAGACAGCCGCCATAGGCAGTGCTAGGCTGACCAGACCACCCGGTCGATACAACAAACGTGACGGAGGCAAACGATGGACCACTCCCTCGAAACCCATCAGTTGGTGCGCCGCAGCATCGCGCTCGTGCTCGCCGGCGGGCGCGGCTCGCGGCTGAAGCAGCTCACCGACCGGCGCGCCAAGCCGGCGGTGTACTTCGGCGGCAAGTTCCGCATCATCGACTTCGCGCTGTCCAACTGCCTGAACTCCGGGATCCGGCGCGTGGCGGTGGTCACGCAGTACAAGTCGCACTCGCTGATGCGGCACCTGCAGAGCGGCTGGAACTTCCTGCGCGCCGAGCTGGGCGAGATGGTCGAGGTGCTGCCCGCCCAGCAGCGCGTGGACGAGACCCATTGGTACCGCGGCACGGCCGACGCCGTGTTCCAGAACCTGGACATCATCACCTCGCGCTCCCACCGGGCCGACTACGTCGTGGTGCTGGCCGGCGACCACATCTACAAGATGGACTACTCCCTCATGCTGCGCGACCACGTGGCGCACGGCGCCGGTTGCACCGTGGGCTGCATCGAGGTGCCGTGCATGGAGGCCTGCGCCTTCGGCGTGATGGCGATCGATGCCGACCGGCGCGTGACCGCCTTCGTCGAGAAGCCGGCCGATCCGCCCGCCATGCCCGGCAGGCCCGACGCCGCGCTGGCCAGCATGGGCATCTACGTCTTCGACGCACCCTACCTGCAGAAGCTGCTGGAGGAAGACCTGGCCGACCCCGATTCGAGCCACGACTTCGGCCGCGACGTGGTGCCGCGCGTGGTGCAGGCCGGCCGGGCGCTGGCGCATCCCTTCGGCATGAGCTGCATCGCCAACCCCAACGGCACGCCGCCCTACTGGCGCGACGTGGGCACCATCGACGCCTTCTGGGCCGCCAACCTGGACCTGGCCTCGATCAACCCCGAACTGGACATCTACGACACCGACTGGCCGATCTGGACCTACCAGCGCCAGCTGCCGCCGGCCAAGTTCGTGCCCGACCGCGACGGCAATCCGGGCCAGGCGGTCAACCTCGTGGTGTCGGGCGGCTGCATCGTCTCGGGCTCGGGCGTGCGCAGCTCGGTGCTGTTCTCCGGCGTGCGCATCCACTCCTTCTGCGAGATCGAGGACGCGGTGATCCTGCCCGACGTGGTGATCGGCCGCGGCTGCCGGCTGCGCAAGGTCGTGATCGACCGGGCATGCGTCTTGCCTGAGGGCATGGTGGTCGGCGAAGACCCCGTGCTCGACGCCCGGCGCTTCGAGCGCACCGACGGCGGCGTGGTCCTGATCACCCGCGAGATGCTTGAAAAACTCGAGGAGAGCTAGCCGCGCATGCGCATCCTGCAAGTCAGCGCCGAGCTGTACCCGCTGCTCAAGACCGGCGGGCTGGCCGACGTCGCCGGCGCGCTGCCGGCGGCGCTGGCCGCGGCCGGGCAGGAGGTGCGCGCGCTGCTGCCGGGCTTTCCCGCCCTGATGGCCGGGGTGCAGGACCTGCAGGCGGTGGCCGACTTCGAGGCCCCCTGGGGCGAGCGGGCGACGCTGCGCCGCGGCCGCGTCGCCGGCCGCGGCGAGGGCTTCGCCGCCTACGTGGTGGATGCGCCCGGCCTCTACGACCGCCCCGGCAACCCCTACGAGGACGATGCGCGCCAGCCCTACGGCGACAACCACCGCCGCTTCGCCCTGCTGGGCTGGGCGGCGGCGCGGCTGGCCGACGGCCTGGACCACGGCTGGCAGCCCGAGATCGTGCACGCCCATGACTGGCACGCCGGGCTCGCCCCCGCCTACCTGGCCTTCGCCGCCCCGCGCCCCGGCCGGCCGCGCGTGCGCAGCGTCTACACGGTGCACAACCTCGCCTACCAGGGGCTGTTCGCACCCGGGCATTTCGGCGAACTCGGCCTGCCGCCGGCCGCCTTCCACGTCGAAGGGCTCGAGTACCACGGCCAGATCTCCTTCATGAAGGCCGGCCTGCACTACGCCGACCGCCTGACCACCGTGAGCCCGACCTACGCACGCGAGATCCAGACCCCCGAACAGGGCTTCGGCCTGGACGGGGTGCTGCGCGCGCGCAGCGGCGTGCTGGCCGGCATCCTCAACGGCGTGGACGACCAGGTCTGGCACCCCGCCACCGACGCGCTGCTGCCGCGCAGCTACGACCTGGACCGCATGGCCGGCAAGGCACGCTGCAAGGCCGCGCTGCAGCAGGCGCTGGGCCTGGCCGTGCAGCCCGCGGCGCCGCTGTTCGTGCTGGTGAGCCGGCTGACCGAGCAGAAAGGCCTGCACCTGGTGCTCGGCGGCCTGGACGCGCTGCTGGCGCAGGGCGGCCAGCTCGCCCTGCTGGGCAGCGGCGACGGCTGGCTGGAGGACGCCTTCCGCCAGCGCGCCGCCGCGTCGCCGGAGACGGTGAGCGCCACCATCGGCTACGACGAGCGCCTGGCGCACCGCCTGTTCGGCGCCGGCGACGTGACGCTGGTCCCCTCGGCCTTCGAGCCCTGCGGCCTGACGCAGCTGTACGGCCTGCGCTACGGCGCACTGCCGCTGGTGCACCGCGTCGGCGGCCTGGCCGACACGGTGACCGATTGCACCCTGGAGGACCTGGCCGACGGCACCGCCACCGGCTTCGTCTTCGACGATTTCAGCGCCGAAGGCTACGCGCGCGCCCTGCGCCGCGCCTTCGCGCTGTACGCCCGACCCACCGACTGGCGCCGCGTGCGCGCCACCGCCATGCGGCGGCCGGCCGACTGGTCCGGCGCCGCCGCCCAGTACATCGAGGTCTATCGGCAGGCCCTGGCCTGACACACGACGAAACACACCATGTCCGCACAACCCCACCCCATCGCCTCCGCCGTCGGCGTCGCCGACTTCCAGTACGACCACCCCGACCGCGACGTGGCCGCCTTCAAGCGCTCCGTGGCCAACAAGCTGATGTACGCCGTCGGCAAGGACCCGGTCACCGCCAGCCCCGACGACTGGCTGCACGCCACCGCCCTGGCGGTGCGCGACCAGCTCGTCGAGCGCTGGATGACCACCACCCGCGCCAGCTACGCGCAGGACGCCAAGCGCGTGTACTACCTGTCGATGGAGTTCCTCATCGGCCGCACCTTCACCAACGCCCTGCTCGCGGTGGAGCTGCACGACACCGTGCGCGAGGCGCTGGCCGACTTCGGCATCGACATGGAGCAGCTCGCCGAGCGCGAGCCCGACGCCGCCCTGGGCAACGGCGGCCTGGGCCGGCTGGCCGCCTGCTTCCTCGACTCGATGGCCACGCTGGGCATCCCCGGCATGGGCTACGGCATCCGCTACGAGTACGGCATGTTCCGCCAGGAGATCATCCGCGGCCAGCAGGTCGAGGCGCCCGACTACTGGCTCACGCGCGGCAACCCCTGGGAGTTCCAGCGCCCCGAGGTGCGCTACCGCGTGCGCTTCGGCGGCCACGTGGAAGGCCACGAGGCCTGCGGCGCCGCGCGCTGGGTGAACACGCACGACGTGCTGGCGATCGCCTACGACACCATCATCCCCGGCTACGGCACCCAGGCCACCAACACGCTGCGCCTGTGGTCGGCGCGCGCCACCGAGGAGATCGACCTGTCGGCCTTCAACCGCGGCAACTACTTCGAGGCGGTGGAGAGCAAGAACCACTCGGAGAACGTCTCGCGCGTGCTCTACCCCGACGATTCCACACCCTCGGGCCGCGAGCTGCGACTGCACCAGGAGTACTTCTTCTGCAGCGCCAGCGTGCAGGACCTGCTGCGCCGCCACCTGCGCACCCACCCCGACCTCTCGCGCCTGCCCGAGAAGGTCAGCATCCATCTCAACGACACGCACCCGGTGCTGGCGGTGCCGGAACTGATGCGCCTGCTGCTCGACGAGCACGGCCTGGACTGGGACGAGGCCTGGGCCCACACGCAGAAGGTGTTCAGCTACACCAACCACACGCTGATGCACGAGGCGCTGGAGACCTGGCCGGTGGAGATGCTCGGGCGCGTGCTGCCGCGGCACCTGCAGATCATCTTCGACATGAACGCGCGCTTCCTGCACGGCGTGACCGAGAAGCTGGGCCACGACCAGGCGCTGCTGCGCCGGCTCTCGCTGGTGCAGGAGGACGGCGAGCGGCGCGTGCGCATGGCCTACGTGGCGGTGCTGGCCAGCCACTCGGTCAACGGCGTGTCGGCGCTGCACTCGGAACTGATGAAGCAGTCGATCTTCGCGGACTTCGCGCAGCTCTTTCCCGAGCGCTTCAACAACAAGACCAACGGCATCACGCCGCGGCGCTGGCTGTCGCAGGCCAACCCGTCGCTGGCGGCGCTGCTGGACAAGCGCATCGGCCGCGGCTGGCGGCGCGACCTGTCGCAGCTCGAGGCCCTGCGGCCGATGGCCGACCAGCCGGCCTTCGTGCGCGCCTTCCGCCACGCCAAGCGCGAAAACAAGCTGCGCCTGGCCAACTGGATCGAGCAGCACATGGGCCTGGTGATCGACACCGACGCGATGTTCGACGTGCAGGTCAAGCGCATCCACGAATACAAGCGGCAGCTGCTCAACGTGCTGCACGTGGTCACGCGCTACCACCGCATCCTGGACCAGCCCGAGGCCGCGCACGTGCCGCGCGTGGTCGTCTTCGCCGGCAAGGCGGCGTCGGCCTACCACATGGCCAAGCTGGTGATCCGGCTGATCAACGACGTGGCGGCGGTCGTCAACGCCGACGCGCGCGTGGGCAAGCGGCTGAAAGTCGTGTTCCTGCCCAACTACAGCGTCAGCCTGGCCGAGATCGTGATGCCCGCGGCCGACCTGTCCGAGCAGATCTCCACCGCCGGCACCGAGGCCTCGGGCACGGGCAACATGAAGTTCGCCCTGAACGGCGCGCTCACCATCGGCACCCTGGACGGCGCGAACGTGGAGATGCGCGAGAGCGTGGGCGCGGACAACATCTTCATCTTCGGCAACACCACGCCCGAGGTGGCCGAGATCCGGGCCAGCGGCTACCAGCCGCGCGAGATCTACGAGGCCGACGCCGAGCTGCGGCGCACCCTGGACGCGATCCAGGGCGGCGACTTCTCGCCCGGCGACCCCACGCGCTACCACGGCATCTTCGACGCGCTGGTGAACTGGGGCGACCCCTACCTGCTGCTGGCCGACTACGCGAGCTACGTCCAGACGCAGGCGCAGGTGGACGCGCTGTACCTCGACACCGACGCCTGGACGCGCAAGGCAGTGCTGAACGTGGCCGGGATGGGCGCCTTCTCGTCGGACCGCACCATCGCCGAGTATGCGCATGGCATCTGGCGGACGAAGCCGATGAAGCTGGGGTGAGGGCGAGCGGCGGGTGCAGGCCCGGTCGCAGCGGGCGGTCGATGCGAGGGCCTCAGTCGCGGTAGGACGGATCGCGCCGGTCCAGCATTCGCAGCAGGGCCGGCCACTCCAGCAGCCCGAACGGCCGGCGCGTGGTCGGCTTGTAGAGGTGGTTGGTGTGGCGGACGACCGGCTCCGGCGGCGTGTGCAGCGGCGCATTGCAGGCCATGGCCATGAGCTGCGCCTGGCAGGCGCGCTCCAGCCAGTACATGGCGGTGAACGCCTCGGCAATGGTCGGCCCCACCGCCAGAAGGCCATGGTTGCGCAGGATCATGGCCTGATGCGGACCCAGGTCGGTAACGATGCGTTGCTGCTCGTCGAGATCCACCGCGACGCCTTCGTACTCGTGCACCGGCACCCTGTCGAAGAACATCGAGGTCTGCGTCAGCGCAAGCAGGCCGCACTCGAGTGCGGAGACGGCCATGCCCGCCGGCGTGTGCGTGTGGATGACGCAGCCGACATCCGGCCGCGCGCGATGGACGGCCGAATGGATCACGAACCCTGCCCGGTTGACGCCGTAGGCATGCGCCGGCTCGTCCACGAAGTGGCCCGCCATGTCGATCTTCACCAGGCTGGAGGCCGTCATCTCCTCGTACATCAATCCGTAGGCGTTGATGAGGAAATGCTCGTCGTCGCCCGGTATCCGCACCGAGATGTGGTTGTAGATCAGATCGTCCATGCCATGGTGCGCGACCAGCCGGTAGGCCGCCGCGAGGTCGACCCGCAGCCCCCATTCGGCCTCGCTCACCCGGTCTCGAACACCGCGTGCCGCGGCGCCGCAGTCTCTGCCGTTCATGCGCTGAGCCTCCAACATGGCATCTCTCATTGGGCTTCGATGCTGGCGTCGCGGATCACCTTGCCCCATTTGGCGGTGTCGGCGGCGATGACTTTCCCCATCCCGGCGGGCGAGGACGGCCAGGCCTCGATGCCCAGGCCGGCGAAGCGCTCGGCCGTCTCGGGCAGCGCGAGGACGGCGGCAACCTCCCGGTTGAGCCGGCCGACGACCGCCTCGGGCGTCCCCGCCGGCACCATGAGCCCCTGCCAGCCGTCGGCAGCGAAGCCGGGCAGCACCTCCGAGATGGCAGGCACGTCGGGCAGCACGGCAAGGCGCCTGTCGCCGGTGGTGCCCAGTCCGATGAGCGCGCCCTTCCTGATCTGCGCCACGGCGGTGGTCGTGGGCTGGAACATCAGCGGCACCTGTCCGCCGATGACGGCCATCAGGCCGTCGGCCTTGAACGGGATGTGTGTCAGCCGGATGCCGGCATGGATGCACAGGAGTTCCATGATGACGTGGCCCGCGCCGCCGATGCCGGCCGAGGCGTAGTCGATCGTGCCGGGACCGGCCTTGGCCTTCGCGATCAACGCCTGGAGGTTGGTCGCGCCCAGGTTGCGATGGGCCAGGAGCACATAGGGCACGGCGGCGACGAGCGAGACCGGCGCGAAGTCCCCGGCGGGGTCGTAGCCGAGCTTCTTGTAGATGAACTGGTTCATCGTGACGATGGAGTTCACCATGAAGAAGGTGGTGTAGCCGTCGGGCATCGAACGCGCGGCCGCCTCCGCGCCGATGGCGCCGCCTGCCCCCGCCCGGTTGTCCACCACGAAGGGCTGGCCGAGGCGCTCGTGCAGCTTCTGCGACAGGTACCGCGCCACGATGTCCGGCGACGAACCGGCCGGGAAGGGCACGATCATCTTGACGGGGCGCGACGGGTAGTCCGGGGCGCCCTGCGCGGCGGCGGGCCCTGCCATCGACAGCGCAAGCGCGCACGTGGCCGCCAGATGGCGGGTGATCCTGTTCATCGTGGTCTCCTTGTTCCTGCGCGGCAACTCGGCCGCCGCGCCACACCGATCGCCGCCAATGTGCTCAGATGACCGAGCCCTCGATGTCGGAAGGCATTCGGAAGTTCGGAAGCTTCTTCAGGTTCCCTTGGTCGTCGACGGCCAGGCCCGACTCCGCGGCGGCGCGGGACAGGACTTCCTCGTGCCATGTGACCGAGCCGCCGCCGCTGTGGCCACCGACCATGGCCAGCACGATGAGCTCGAAATCGTTGTGATTGCGAAAGCCGCGCATCACACCTTGCGGCACCGAGCAGGTGTCCAGCGGCTTGAGCAGGAGCTCTTCCTTCTCGTCGCCGATCAGAACGGTCAGCTCGCCGTTGATCGGGATGAAGACCTCGTGCGTCTTGTGCGCGTGCAGTCCGGCGCCTCCGCCCGGCGGCACCACGATGTAGGAGACGGTGAAGCCATGGTCATCGTGGATGGGCGGTTGCATCTGTGCGTTCTCCACCACGCCGCGGCCGATCACCTTCAGGTTCTTCTTCCGCCCCTCGGGAAGAAGGGAGTCGACGAACGCCAGGCTGAACGGCCTGAGCTGCGAGAACCGCGCCACGCGCGTGGCTTCGATGGTCCTGAGAAGTTCGCTGGGCATCATGTCTCCTTGGTTCCGGCTGTCGCGAGGCTGCGAGAGCGCATGGTGGAACAGCCGGCACGATGCGTAAACTTCGGATTGCAGATGGGCGCCATGCCTGCGCGGCATGGAGGAGGAGGCAGCGGATCAGGCGCCCGGCTCGGCGCCGCGCCAGGGACCGGCCCCCGGCCACTGCCCGCCCGCGACGCGAGCATGCAGCATCGTGCGCACCAGATGCAGCACCTCGCCGCCGAGGCGCGACAGGGGCCTGTCCATCGGCCAGGCCATGCTGCGGTTGAGCCAGAGGTTGGTGATCGGCACGGCAGCCAGCGCCATGCCGGGCTCGATCACGTTGGCGATGTACACGGTGTAGCCCATCCCCAGCCGCACCATGTCGACGGACAGCCCGAACGACGCCACCTCCACCACGGTGTTGAGCGCCACGCGCTTGCGGCTGGCCAGCGACTCCAGCTCGTTGCGGATGCCCGCGCTCGACATGCCGGTGAGGATCAGCGGCAGTCCGTGCAGATGGCGGATGCCGATCTCCTGCCTGCGCAGCAGGGGGTCGCCGGCGGGGCCCACGAGGCACAGGCGGTCCTCGAACAGCGGCTCGACGGCGAGGTTGTTCACCGGCACCGGTGCATGGCCCGAGAGCAGGGCAAGGTCGATCGCGCCGCTGCGCACCATCTCGCGGAGCTCGGGGCTGTAGGCCTCCACGATGCGCAGGCGCGCCTGCGGAAAACGCGTGCGCACGGTGTGCGCCAGCGGCGCGCCGATCATGGCGGCGAAGTTGTGCGTCATGCCGATGGCCACGGGCCCCGAAGCCGGCGTGTGGCGCGCCCCGATGTCGCTGCGCAGTTGCTCGAAGCTGCGCATCAGGAAGCGGGCCCGCTCGAGCAGGTCGCGCCCTTCGGGCGTGAGTGCGGCGCCGCGCAGGTGGCGATCGAAGAGGCGCACGCCCAGCTCTTCCTCGAGGTCCCGCATGCGGCGGCTGAGCGCGGATTGGGCGATGTACAGCTGCGTGGCGGCACGCGAGAAGTTCTCGTGCTCGGCGACGGCGATGAAGTATTTGAGCTGCCGGAAGTCCATGGCGAGTGCAGGCGTCGGGTGACGGGGCGATGCCGCGGATGCTAGGGTCTGTCGGCAGGCCGTGGCAACGCATGGCCATCTGTCTGCGGCATGGCACGGGGCTGCAATCGGCACCGCGCCGGCGGCGCGGCCATGCCTATGATCGGCGATATTCCTCCCGCCAGAGACTGCCATGATCCCTGCGCCCGAGGCGCAGCAGCGCCTGCATCCGGAGATCGCCGAGCGCGTCGTGCGCCTGGGCGCCGCCGCCGGCAAGCCCGCGCACCTGCAGACGCCCGCGGAAGTCCGGGCAGCCTTTCTCGCGGCCAGGCAGCCGCCGCGCCGGCCGGTCGCCGGGCTTCTGATCGAGGACATGGCGATCGCCGCACCGGCCGGGCATTCGATCGCGCTGCGCAGGTACAGCCCCACCGGCTGCGAACCGATGGCGGCCTTTGCCTACTTCCACGGCGGCGGGTTTACGAACGGCGACCTGGACAGCCACGATGCGATCGCATGTGCCATTGCGCTGCAGGGCCGCCTGCATGTGGTCAGCGTCGACTACCGCGTGTTGCCGGCACATCCCTTCCCGGCCGCATTCGACGACGCGGTCGCCGTGCTGCGGTGGCTGCCGGCCTGGGCCGAATCGCTCGGCATCGGCGAACGGCACATCGCCGCCGGTGGCGACAGCTCGGGCGCCAATCTCGCCCTGGCCGCGACGCTGGCCTTGCTGGACGAGACCGCGCTGCAGGCACTCTGGCTGGCCTACCCGATCATCGGGGCCGACTTCGAGACGGCGTCCTACCGGGAGAACGCGCACGCGCCCTTGCTCACGCGCGCCCGATGCCAGCGCATTCTGGCCGACTATCTGGGCCGCCCCATCGAGCCGGGGGACTGGCGCGTGGCGCCCTTGCTGTCGCCGGAACTCCATCGGCTGCCGCCGCTGGTGACGATCGCGGCCGAGCTCGATCCGCTGCGAAGCGATGCGGAGATCCTGCTGGCACGCCTGTCGCCGCTGCAGGCGCAGCGCTCCCGGCTGGTGCCCGCGCCTGGCATGCCCCATGGCTTCCTGCGGTGGATCGGCGACAGCGCCGCGTGCGCGCGGATCCTGCGGGAAAGCATCGATCGGCTTTCCGAACGGGTGGGCGCGGGGCTGCGCCGGACGGGCAGCTAACGGGGGGGTGGCGGTGGCGCAGGCTGGCTGCGCCCCGGTTCGGCCGGCGGCTCGGTCACGAACCCGATCCGGCTCAGCCCTGCCTTGTGGGCGATGCCCATCAGCACCACCACCTTGCCGTAAGGCACTGCCTCGTCGGCGCGCAGTTGCACCTCGGTGTCGCGGTCGCGCTCGGCGGCCGCGCGCAGGCGGGCCTCGAGCTCGGCGTCGCCGGCGACCGGCTGCTCGTCGAGGAACACGCGCCCGTCGGCATCGACCGCCAGGCTGACGAAGCGCGGGACGTCGTTGGGCTGGCCGGCGTCGCTCCTGGGCAGGTCGAGCCGGATGGAGCTGGCCATCAGCGGCGCGGTGATGATGAAGATCACCAGCAGCACCAGCATCACGTCCACCAACGGCGTGACGTTGATGTCCGACAGCGGGCGCTGCCCGCCGCTGCCCAGCGCGCGGCCGCCCCCGGCCTGCGAGGCGCTGCCGAGGGCACTGCGACCGAAGGCCATGGGGCGTGCCTCAGACGGGCATCGCCCGCGCGGGCGGCGGCGCGGCCGGTGCAGGCGGCGCGAACTGCGCCAGCAGGTCGTGCGCGAAGCCTTCCAGCTCGGCCTCGATGCGGCCGATGACGCGGCCGAAGACGTTGTAGGCCAGCACCGCCGGAATCGCCACGGCCAGGCCGAAGGCGGTCATCACCAGCGCCTCGCCGACCGGGCCGGCGATCTTGTCGATGGTGAAGCCGCCGGTCTGCGCGGCGATGGTGGCCAGGGCGCGGTGGATGCCCCACACGGTGCCCAGCAGGCCGACAAAGGGGGCCGTCGCGCCAATCGTGGCGAGCAGGATCTGGCCGGCCGACAGGCGCCGCAACGCGCCGTGCAAGGCCTCGCGCAGCGCGCGGGTGAGCCGCAGGGCGCGGTCGCCATGCGCACCGAGGGTGGCGGTGCCATCGGACTGCGCGGCGGCGTCTTGCAGCGCCCGCACCGCCGGCCGCACCAGCGCCGCGCGGTCGAAGGCGACCAGGCGCCGCTCGGCCTCCTGCGGCGAGGGCGACTGCCAGAAGGCGGCGATGCTGCGCAGCACGTCTCGCGTGCCGCCGCGCAGCAGCCAGGCTTTCCAGACGATCGCCACCCAGCTGGCGACGGACATGGCGAGCAGCAGCGCGGCCACCGAGCGGCTGACGCCGTCGCCCTGAAGCAGCAGATCGAGGGCGGTCATGCGGCGCCCTTCCCGGCTAGCGCAGGCCCAGCACGTCGAACATGTCGAACAGCCCGGCACGCTGCGGGGCCAGGAAGCGCACCGCGCGCAGGCTGCCCTGCGCGTAGGTGGCGCGGCTGGCCGCCTTGTGCGTGATCTCGATGCGCTCGCCGGTGCCGGCGAACAGCACGGTGTGGTCGCCCACGATGTCGCCGCCGCGGATGGTGGCGAAACCGATGCTGGACGGATCGCGCTCGCCGGTCACGCCCTCGCGGGCATAGACGGCGCAGTCCTTCAGGTCGCGGCCGAGCGCCCCGGCGACCACCTCGCCCATCTTGAGCGCGGTGCCCGAGGGCGCGTCGACCTTGTGGCGGTGGTGCGCCTCGATGATCTCGATGTCGTAGCCGGTCGACAGCGCCTTGGCCGCCATCTCCAGCAGCTTGAAGGTGACATTGACGCCCACGCTCATGTTGGGCGCCATCACGATCGCGATGTCCTTGGCGATCTCGGCGATCTCGGCCTTCTGCGCATCGGAGAAGCCGGTGGTGCCGATCACCGCCTGCACACCGAGTTCACGACACACCGCCAGGTGCGCCAACGTGCCCTCGGGGCGGGTGAAGTCGATCAGCACCTGCGCGTCCTGCAGGCCGGTGCGCAGGTCGGCGACGATCGGCACGCCGCTGGTGAAACCGAGGAAGGCCGCGGCGTCGGCGCCGATGGCGCTGCTGCCGGCGACGTCGAGCGCGCCGGCCAGGCGGCAGTCCTGCGCATTGCGCACGGCCTCGACGAGCATGTGGCCCATGCGGCCGGAGGCGCCGGCGATCGCCACGCGCCGCAGGGGCAGGGAGGAAGCGGAAGAATCGATCACGTCAATGCGGCCTTCGGGAGTCGGGGGCACACCGCGGCGGCACGGCCGGCACGCAACCCGGCCGCGGGCGCGGTCAGCGGGTTTCGAGCGGGGGGTAGCTCGGCGGCAGCGGGGCCGTCGCGCCGGCGGTGGACCCGTCGGCGCCGGCACCCTTGGACGGCTCGAACTTCTTGAGCTGCTCCTCGGAGGCTTCCAGCACCGGCACCTTGCCGCTCCTCTTGCGCGCGTCGAGCGTGGCGACGAATTCCTCTTCGCTGGGCATGGGATCGCCGTCGAAGCGCTCGAGCAGCTCGCCGTTGAAGAACACCGTGAGGCGCCGCTGCTGCGACGCCACGCCCTGGCGCTCGATGGTGAACACGTAGTCCCAGCGGTTGGCGTGGAAGACGTCGATGAGCATCGGCGTGCCCAGGATCTCGCGCACCTGCTGGCGCGTCATGCCGGGCCGCAGCGCCTCGACCTGCTCCTTGGAGACGAAGTTGCCCTGCACCACCTCGACCTTGTACGGCGTGACCTTGTGCAGTGCGTCGCGCATGCGATCGCTGGTGTTGCTGCAGGCACCCAGGCTCAGGCTTGCGACGGCGGCCGCAGCCAGCAGCCAGGGGCGGCGTGGGGGATTGGCAAGCATGGGGGGAAAGGGTAGCGATATGATCGGGCCATTGTAGCGGCAGGCCCCGCCGGGCCCCGTCCGCAGGCTGCCGCAGGAAACGACGCATGGGCAACATCGACAATCTCAAGAACACGGGCCTGAAGGCAACCCTGCCGCGGCTGAAGATCCTCGAGATCTTCCAGACCGGCGGGCAGCGCCACATGACCGCCGAAGACGTGTTCCGCGTGCTGCTCAACGAGCACTCGGACATCGGCCTGGCCACGGTCTACCGCGTGCTGACCCAGTTCGAGCAGGCCGGCATCCTGGAGCGCAGCCACTTCGAGAGCGGCAAGGCGGTCTACGAGCTCAACGAGGGCACGCACCACGACCACCTGGTGTGCACCTCCTGCGGCAAGGTCGAGGAGTTCTACGACGCCGAGATCGAGCGCCGCCAGCAGCTGGTGGCCAAGGACAAGGGCTGGATCCTGCAGGACCACGCGATGTCGCTGTACGGCCTGTGCGGCGACTGCGCGAGCAGGCGCTAACCGCTTTTCCACCGGAAATCGGCGCCCCCCATTCCAGGGATACCGCGGAACCGGCTTCGCCGGTCCGCCGGTATCGCCCCCTCGAGGGGGTGCAGAGCTACACGCAGTGAGCGAGGCTGGGGGTGGGCGTCACTCCTCCCCGCGCTCCATGGCCTTGTGGTGCCGCGCCACGAAGTCGGCATAGGTGTCGATGCCGCGCAGCTGCAGGATCGAGTTGCGCACCGCCGCCTCCACCAGCACCGCGATGTTGCGCCCGGCCACCACCTGGATCACGACCTTGCGCACCGGGATGCCCAGCACGTCCTGCGTCAGCGGCGTGGAGGGCATGCGCTCGTAGTCGCGCTCGAAGCTGTCGCGCCGCACCAGGTGCACGATGAGCTTCAGGCGCATCTTCCGGCGCACCGCCGTCTCGCCGAAGATCGCCTTGATGTCCAGCAGACCGATGCCGCGCACTTCCAGCAGGTTCTGCAGCAGGTCCGGGCAGCGCCCCTCGATGGTGTTCTGGTTGATGCGGTACAGGTCCACCGCGTCGTCGGCCACCAGGCCATTGCCGCGCGAGATCAGCTCCAGGCCGAGCTCGCTCTTGCCCAGGCCCGACTCGCCGGTGATCATCACGCCCATGCCCAGGATGTCCATGAACACGCCGTGCATCGAGGTGCGCTCGGCGAAATGCTTGGACAGGTAGGCGCGCAGCAGGTCGATCACGAAGGCCGAGCCGTCGCGGGTGGCGAACAGCGGCAGCTGGGCGCGCTCGCAGATCGACAGCAGCTCGTCCGGCGCCGCCTGGCCGTCGGCCAGCACCAGCATCGGCGGCTCGAGCGTGACGATGCGCGCGATGCGGCGCACGCAGTCCTCCTTGGAGCCGCGCGTGAGGTAGGCGACCTCGCGCGCGCCCAGGATCTGCACGCGGTAGGGATGGATGTAGTTGAGGTAGCCCACCAGGTCGGCCGCCGACTTGGCGCGGCTGATGACGTCGGGGTCGAACTGCCGCTCCGAGGCACCCAGGCCCGCCAGCCACTCCCAGCGCAGGGAGCCGCGGAACTCCTCGAACATGGCGTCCGCGCTGATGACGGTCGGCTTCATGCGCGGGGAAACGACAGGGAAACGACCTTCACGCCGCCTGCTGCGCGGACCGCCAGTCCGCGATCAGCGCGTGCAGCTCGGTCGCGTCGGTGCTGGTCTTGATCTTCTCGCGCAGGGCGGCGTCGCTGAGCAGCTCGGCGATTTCCGAAAGAATCTCCAGATGTTTCTGCGTGGCCGCCTCGGGCACCAGCAGGAAGATCAGCAGCATCACGGGCTGCTCGTCGGGGGCATCGAAGCCGATCGGCTGGGCCAGCTGGAACACCGCGGCCATCGGCGATCGCAGGCCCTTGATGCGCCCGTGCGGGATGGCCACGCCATGGCCCAGGCCCGTGGAGCCCAGGCGCTCGCGGGCGAACAGGCTGTCGGTGATCAGCGCCCGGCCCAGGCCGTGCAGGTTCTCGAACAGCAGGCCGGCTTCTTCGAAAGCCCGCTTCTTGCTCGTGGCGTCGACGTGCACGAGCACTTGAGCGGGCGGCAGGATGGACGCAAGACGGTTCATGGTGGGGTCGGGGCGCGATTATGCACCCGTGCGGCGCCATGCACCAGAAAAGCGAAAGCCGCCCTGGGGCGGCTGGCAAGAGGATTTGCCCGGGGGTGCCGGCCTGGCGCCGGCGCCCGCCTGCATCCAAAGGCCTACATCAAGCGCTTGGGCGCCTCATGGTGATGGTCCTGCAGGCGATCCTTGTGGCGCACGACCTGACGGTCGAGCTTGTCGACGAGCTCGTCGACGGCAGCGTAGAGATCAGCGTGGCTCGATTCGGCGAACAGGTCGTTGCCCTTGACGTGGATGTTGCATTCCGCGCGCTGCCGCCTTTCCTTCTCCTTCTGCTTCTCGACCGTGAGGATCACCTTGACATCGACCACCTGGTCGAAGTGCCGGCTGATCCGATCGAGCTTGCTCGTGACGTAGCTGCGCAAGGCAGGGGTGACGTCGAGGTGATGGCCGCTGATCGTCAAATTCATGAATGACCTCCTGGAACTGACGGTTTTGGAAATGGCCGGCACCCGGACAGGGGGCACGGCCGGCGGGAACGGTGTGTGACGTGTCGGGAGGGTCTCTGCTGTTGTTCTGTTTTGCGAGAAGGTCGATTCACTATGCCCGCCCCACCGGGGAAAAGCAACCCCGCCGGGTCCGGGGGCTATTGACGAATGTCAACGGCCTGTGACTTCGCTGGCGCCACGGCACTACCAGCCCTGGCGCAGGCGGGTGCGCAGGTCGATCACCGAGGCCGGCGGCGGTACGAAGGGCTCGGCCGGCGGCGGGGGCGGCCAGGTGTGCAGGTCGAAGCGCGCCAGGTCGGGGCCGGTGATGAAGCGGCTGCGCCCGGCGTACATGTGGCGGTCGCCGCGCGCGGCCTGCTGCGTGACGTAGAAACGCTGCGGCACCAGCAGGTGCAGGTGGTCGCGCGCACGCGTCATCGCGACGTAGAGCAGGCGGCGCTCCTCTTCCAGTTCCTGCGCGCCCTGCGCCACGTCGGCCGGCAGGCAGCCGTCGACCACGTTGAGCACGTGCACCGAGGTCCATTCCTGGCCCTTGGCCGAATGGATGGTCGAGAGGATCAGGTAGTCCTCGTCGAGCAGCGGCGGGCCGGGCCGGTCGCTGGTGGCCTCGGGCGGGTCGAGGGTGAGTTCGGTGAGGAAGCGTTCGCGCGAGGCGTAGCCCGCCGCCAGGTGCACCAGCTGCTCGATGTCGCCGCGGCGCACCGTGGCGTCGTCGTGCAGGCGCTCCAGGTGCGGCAGGTACCAGTCGCGCGCGATGGCGGCCTCGGCGGGCCAGCCGGCGGTGCCGTCGCGCAATCGGCACCATGCCTGTGCGAAGTCGTCCCACGCGTCGCGCGCGGCAGCCGGCGGCGCGAAGTCACGCAGTGCGGCGGCCGGATCGGCGGCGCCGCCCATCGCGTCGAGCAGCCGCGTGCAGGTGGCCGGACCGATGCCCGGGATGAGCTGCAGCACGCGGAAGGCCGCGAGCCGGCCGCGCGGGTTGTGCGCGAAGCGCAGCAGGGCCAGCAGGTCCTTCACGTGCGCGGCCTCGAGGAACTTGAGGCCGCCGTACTTCACGAAGGGGATGTTGCGGCGCGCCAGCTCGAGTTCGAGCGCGGCGCTGTGGTACGCGGTGCGAAACAGCACCGCCTGCCGCTTGAGCGCCAGCCCGCCCTCGCGGTGCGCGAGCACGCGGTCGGCCACCCACACCGCCTGCTGCGCCTCGTCGGGCACCAGCACCAGTTGCGGCCGGCCGGCCGAGGGCCGCTCGCTCCACAGCCGCTTGGCGTGGCGCTCGGCGGCGGCCTCGATGACGGCATTGGAGACCTCGAGGATCGGCGGCGTGGAGCGGTAGTTGCGCGCCAGCGTGACGATGCGCGCCGGCTGGGTGAACTGCGCAGGGAAGTCGAGGATGTTGCGCACCGTGGCGCCGCGGAAGGAGTAGATCGACTGCGCGTCGTCGCCGACCACGGTGAGGCCGCGCCCGTCGGGCTTGAGCGCGCGCAGGATCGTGGCCTGCAGGCGGTTGGTGTCCTGGTACTCGTCGACCAGCACGTGGTCGAAGCGCGCGCCGACCTGCGCCGCGAGCGCGGGCTCCTCCATCATCGCGGCCCAGTACTGCAGCAGGTCGTCGTAGTCGAGCACGTCGTGGCGCTGCTTGGCCTCCACGTAGGCGCCGAACAGGCGGCGCAGCTCGGCCTCCCACTCGGCGCACCAGGGGAAGGCCTCGCGCAGCACCTGCGCCAGCGGCATGCAGGTGTTGACGGTGCGCGAGTAGATCGCCAGGCAGGTTCCCTTCATCGGAAAGCGCCGCGCCTGCGCCGACAGGCCCAGCGCATGGCGCACCAGGCCCATGAGATCCTCGGCGTCGCCGCGGTCGTGGATGGTGAAGTGCTCGGCCAGGCCGATGCGCGCGGCGTACTCGCGCAGCAGCCGCGCCCCGATGCCGTGGAAGGTGCCGGCCCAGGGCAGCAGGTGCGGCGCGCCGGCGGGCAGCCCCAGCACCTGCGCCAGGACCCGGCCGGCGCGGCGCTCCATCTCCTGCGCAGCGCGGCGCGAGAAGGTCAGCAGCAGCAGGCGCTGCGGATCGGCGCCGCGCGCGATCAGGTGCGCCACGCGGTGCGCGAGGGTGCCGGTCTTGCCCGAACCGGCGCCGGCGATCACCAGCAGCGGGCGGCTGTCGGCCAGCGCGCCCACGCCGTGCTCGACGGCCGCGCGCTGGTCTTCGTTGAGCGTGTCCAGCGCCGCCGCCAGGCGCTCGGCCTGGGTGGCGGGCGCGGCGGCGGAGCGGGCGGCGGCAAGGCTGGACATTCCCCGAATTTACTGGATATCCATCCAGAAGCGCTCGCCGTCCCGTCATGTTGCAGTGCCATAATCGCGCTCGCTGCAACCACGGAGATGTCACTTGGAAAGCTATCCCCCTCGGCAGCTTTCAACTCCCGTCTGAACAGGCCTGCAGGCCGCGGTTCGCCCGGGATTTGAAAGCGCCCCCTCATCCCTCGCCACCGCACCAATTTCACGGGAGCACGCCATGCTCAACATCTTCACGCTCGCCAACGGGCGACTGGTCCAGGAAGAGATCGAGTCGCTCGAGGAGCTGTCCAAGTTCCAGCCGATCTGGGTCGACCTCGAATCGCCCACGCTGGAAGAAAAGCGCTGGGTCAAGCAGTACTACGGCCTGTCGATCCCGGAGGACGTGACCGACGAGGACATCGAGGAATCGGCGCGCTTCTACGAAGAGGACAACGGCGATCTGCACGTGCGCAGCGACTTCCTGATCGCCGACGACGAGGAGCCGCGCAGCGTGCGCGTGGCCTTCATCCTGAACCAGCACAACGCCGAGCTCAAGAGCCGCGGCGTGCTGTTCTCGATCCACGACGAGGATGTGCCGGTGTTCCGCCTGCTGCGCATGCGCGCGCGCCGCGCGCCGGGGCTGCTCGAGGACGCCAAGGAGGTTCTGCTCAGCCTCTTCGACACGGATGCCGAGTATTCGGCCGACACGCTGGAAGACATCTACGACGAGCTGGAGGAAGCCAGCAAGAAGGTGCTGGCCGGCGACGTGACCGACGAGGTGGCCGGCGAGGTGCTGGGCGCGATCGCGCGGCAGGAAGACTTGAACGGGCGCATCCGCCGCAACGTGATGGACACGCGCCGCGCGGTGAGCTTCATGATGCGCAGCCGCATGCTCAACGCCGACCAGTTCGAGGACGCGCGCCAGATCCTGCGCGACATCGAGTCGCTGGACAGCCATACGGCCTTCCTGTTCGACAAGATCAACTTCCTGATGGACGCCACGGTCGGCTTCATCAACATCAACCAGAACAAGATCATCAAGATCTTCTCGGTGGCCAGCGTGGCGCTGCTGCCCCCGACCTTGATCGCCAGCATCTACGGCATGAACTTCAAGTTCATGCCGGAGCTGGAATGGAGCCTGGGCTACCCCTACGTGCTGGCCCTCATGGTGGCCAGCGCCGTGGGGCCGATGCTGTACTTCCGCAAGCGCGGCTGGTTGCGGTAGGAGGCGTCAGGAACGCCAACGCCGGGAATCCTGCGCGCGGCAAAGGCGCCTGCCGCGGCGCGCAAGACACGAGCTCACGAGTTCCGTGCGCGGCGCGCGTATCAAAAGTTGTGGCGAATGCCCACCTCATAACCGCTGGAGCGCCCGCCCAGCGAGGTGCCCGAGGCCGCCAGCCCCTGCACGCCGATCGCGCGCTGCGCGCCGGCGTTGTTGCGCACCCGCGCCGCCGTGCCGTAGACCTGGGTGCGCTTGGACAGGTTGTGACCGTAGCCGATCGCCCACTTGGTCCAGTCCGCGTTGCTGTGCGCGGTGTCGTAGCGGCCCACCGAGGCGCGCAGCTGGCCGGCGCCCAGGGGTGCGGTGAGGCCGAGCTGCACCGCGGTGATGCGGCCCAGGTCGCTGCGTTCGGTGGCCCACAGCAGCATGGGGCGCACCACGCCGAAGTCGTAGGCGACGCCGGCGTTGTGGATGCGCAGGTCCTGCGCATCGGTGGCGCCGCGCAGGCGGCCGGTGGCCAGCGCCACGTGCAGCGGGCCTTCGCGGTAGCCGCCGCGCGCACCGACGTAGTTGCCCTGGCGGTTGCGCGGCTCGAAGCTCATGCGCGCCTGCTCGCCGAAGGCGTACTGCACCTGGCCGTAGAAGCCGCCCAGGCTGGCGGGCAGCAGGTAGCTCACCGCGTTGCTCACCTGGATCGGCGCACCGCGCATGATGAACGCGTTGGTGCCGCCCACGCCGTTGGTCAGGAAGGGATCGAAGATCAGCGTGTTCAGGAAGGTGGCGGCATCGTCGCGGCCCAGCCGCAGCTCGCCCAGGCGCTGGCTGGACAGGCTCACCGTGGCGCGGCGGTTGAATGCGATAGAGCCGGCGGTCTTGCCGGCACCGGTGTCCACGTCCAGCCCCGCCTCGAGCCAGAAGCTGGCGGCCAGGCCGCCGCCCAGGTCCTCCGTCCCGCGAAAACCGAAGCGGCTGATGTTGGCGCCGCCGGTAGACAGGCCGGTGCGCGAGCTGTGTGTGCCGGTGACGTGTGCGACGCCGACGTCGAGCACGCCGAACAGGGTGACCGAGGACTGCGCCGCGGCGCAGCCGGCCGCGGCCATCGCCGCTGCGGCGACGAGTTTCTTCGACATGGATTCTTCTCCTCCAAGAGATGACATGAAAGCGCGGTGCCGTGCGGCACGCGCAGGCAGGCCCCTCCGGCCGGAGATGCGGCCGGCTCCCGGGGGCCGGATGGAATGCCGCGAGAGCGCGGCGGAAATGCGGCCTAGAGGTCCAGCGTCAGCGTGGGGCTCTTGCAGCCCGACACGCAGATCATCATGACCTTGTTGGTGGCGCGCTCCTTGGCGCTGAGGATGGAGTCGCGGTGGTCCGGCTCGCCGGCCAGCACGCGCGTCTCGCAGGAGCCGCACACGCCCTCGCAGCAGCTGTGGTCCACGTCCATGCCCGCATCGAGCAGGGTGTCGAGCAGCGACTTCTCGGGCGTGATGGTGAAGGTGCGGCCGCTGCGCGCGAGCTCCACCGTGTAGCTGCTGCGCGCGTCGGCCGAGGCCGCCACTTCGACGGCCGCGAAGCGCTCGATGTGCGCGTTCTCGTGGCCGAGCTCGGCGCAGAACTTCTCGAAGGCGTCGAGCATGACCGTCGGGCCGCAGGCGTAGTAGTGCGTGCCGGCATCGGGCGCGCGCGCCGCGAGCAGCGCGTGCAGGTCGGGCGGGCCGCCCTTCTCGTCGTCGAAATGCATCGTGAGCGGCATGCCCAGCGCCTGCAGTTCGTCGACGAAGGCCGCGCTCTGGCGTGAACGCGAGAAGTACATCACCTCGAAGGAGGCGCCGACGGCCTGCAGCCGGCGCGCCATGCACAGGATGGGCGTGACGCCGATGCCGCCGGCGATCAGCACCGTGTGCTTCGCGTCCTCGTGCAGCGGGAAGTTGTTGCGCGGCGCGGAGATCGGCAGGCGCATGCCCACGCGCAGCTGCTCGTGCACGCAGCGCGAGCCGCCGCGGCTGGCGCGGTCGCGCAGCACGCCCACCACGTAGCGGTTGCGGTCCTCGCTCGGGTTGCACAGCGAGTAGCTGCGCTCCATGCCGTTGGGCAGGTGCAGGTCGATGTGCGAGCCGGCGCTGAAGGCGGGGAACTCGGCCGCACCGGGCGCGGGCCGCAGCTCGACGCTGATGATGTCATCGGCCTCGAAGCGCAGCGTGTGGACAAAGGCGTTCAACGTGGTGGACATGGCATCGCTCAGGCGGTGGCCGGGGCCTTGGCTTCCAGCTGCTCCTCGGCCAGGTTGCGCAGGTGGCGGCGCAGGCGCACCAGGCCGATGTCGTGCTGGTAGAGGTTCTCGCGCCGGTTGGCGTCGGGCTCCATCTGCTCGAGCATGATGCGGTCCTGCTCCAGCACCGCCCAGTGGCGCGCCTCCAGCCGGTTGCGGTAGAGGAAGCGCCAGGTGTCGCGCTGCCAGCCCTGCACCTTGCGGCAGCGCCAGAAGAAGGCCGCGGTGAGGCCGGGCCCGATGGGCGTGCAGCCGGCGACGATGGCGAAGTTGCCGCCGGGACCACCGGTCTTGGGGTACGGGATCTCCAGCCGCATCCAGTGCAGACCGGTGCTGCCCCACTCGGTCCAGTCGAAGTTCACGCCGCGCTGGCCGACCTTCTCGAACACGAAGCCCGTGTCGGTGGTGCGGATCTGGAAGGTGGCCTTGCTGTCGCCCTCGGCCATGGAGTGCGACTGCTTGTGCAGGAAGGTGCCGTGCATGGGGTCCATGACGTTGTCCAGCGCGTAGCGGTAGTCGCCCTTCCATTCGGCGTAGCACAGGAAGTTGGAGTACTCGGGCGAGCTCAGCTCGTCGGGCAGCGTGAAGGGCGGCGGCGCCTCGACGTAGGTGTCGCTGTTGTAGAGGAAGACCGCGCCGTGCGCCTCCTGCACGTGGAAGGACAGCGCGGCGCGCGAACCTTCGAGCTTGCAGCCCGGGCTGCCCGGCACCTTGGTGACGGTGCCGTCGCAGCGCACCTCCACGCCGTGGTACGGGCAGGCCAGCCGGTCGCCGAGCACCACGCCCTGCGACAGCGGCGCGCCGCGGTGCGGGCAGTGGTCTTCCAGCGCGTGCAGCCGGCCGGTGGCGTCGCGCCACAGGGCGATCTTGCGGCCGAGCCGGCGCAGCGAGACGGGGCGCTCGGCGATGAAGCCGGACGGGCAGATCGGATGCCAGAGGTCCTTCAGGCCGTCGCGCAGCAGCGCGTCCACCGGGTCCTTGACGATGGCGATGGTGTTCATGGTGCGTGTCTCCTGTCTCTCACTGGCCCAGCCGGGCCATCAGGGCCTGGAAGCTCTCTTCGGTCCAGGCTTCGCCGTTCTCGCTGGAGGGGCCGCCCCGGTTGAGGCAGGCCACGAGTTCGGGCAGCGTGTGCGCGCCCTCGGCGAAGGCGCGCTCGATGGCGTCGCCCAGCAGGTCCTCGAAGGTGGTCTGGGGGCGCTGGCGCGCCTGATGCGGTTCCAGATAGCGGTCGGTTTGCATCGCGGGTCTCCTTTCTGGGGATCGTGGCTCAGTCGGCCTGGATGCCGAACTCCTTGATGACCTTGCCGAAGCGCTCGTAGTCGCGCGCATTGACCTCGGCCAGCACCGAAGGCGGGCCGCCTGCCGGCTGCGCGCCGAACACGGCGATCCTGGCCGCCACGTCGGGCATCCTGATGATCTCGTTGAAATGGGCGTTGAGCGTGTTCACGATCTCTGCCGGCAGGCCCTTCGGGCCGAACACGCCCTGCCAGGCGCTGATCTCCACGCCCCGGATGCCCTGCTCCTCCAGCGTGGGCACGTCGGGCGCCAGCGACGAGCGCTTGCTGTCGGCCACCGCCAGCAGCGTGACCTTGCCGGCCGCCACGTGCGGCGCCACCGGGCCGAGGGTCATGTAGCTCACCGGCACGTGGCCGCCGAGCAGGTCGTTCACGGCCGGCGCCGCGCCGCGGTAGGGCACATGCGCGATGTCCACGCCGGCGGCCTTGTTGAACATCGCGCCCATGACCTGCATCGGCGAGCCGCTGCCGGGGCTGGCGTAGGTCATCGGCGCGGCCTTGGCCTTGGCCACCAGCTCCTTGATGCTCTTGATGCCGGTGGTGGCGCTCACGGTGACCAGCATCGGCTGCGTACCGATCTGCACGATGGGCGTGAGGCCGTTGAGCACGTCGTAGGCCGGCGTACCGGCCTTGAGCACCAGCGGCGCGATGGAGAAGGTGCTGGGCGCCAGCAGCAGCGTGTAGCCGTCCGGCGCGGCCTTGGCGACGTGGCCGGTGCCGATGGTGCCGCTGGCGCCGGGGCGGTTGTCCACCAGCACCGGCTGGCCGACGCGCGCCGAGAGCTTCTCGGCCAGCAGGCGCGCGATGGCGTCGGTGTCGCCGCCGGCGGGGTAGGCGACCATCAGCGTGATCGGCTTGTTCGGGTAGTTGTTCTGCGCCAGGGCGCCGCCGGCCAGGAGGGCGGCACCAAGGCCTGCCGCCAGGGCGATGGCGCGGCGGCGGGTGGAGCGGATGGGGTTCGTCATGGGAAGGTTTCCTCTGTCTTGCAACGCAGCGCTCGCGCGCGTCTACTGGGCTTCGATCTTTCGGCTCTTGATGACCGGCGCCCAGACCGCGGTTTCCTTGCGGATCAGGTCGCCGAAGGCGGCACCGGGCGTGATCCACACGGCGAGGCCCTGCTTGTTCAGCTGCGCCTTGGTGGCCGGGGCGTCGAGGATCTCGGCGATGTCGCGTGCGAGCTGCTCGACCACCGGTGCGGGCGTGGCCTTGGGCGCGACCACGCCGTACCACGAGGACAGCGACACGCCCTGCACGCCGGCCTCGGCCAACGTCGGCACCGCGGGCAGTTCGGTGGCGCGCGCGGGGTCGGTCACGGCCAGCGGACGCAGCTTGCCGGCCTGGATGTGCGGCAGCAGCGCGGGCATGTTGCCGATGATCATCGGCACGATGCCGCCCAGCACGTCGTTCAGCCCCGGCGTGGTGCCCTTGTAGGCCACGTGCAGGATGTCGGCGCCGCTGTGCTGCTTGAACAGCTCGCCGGCCAGGTGCAGGCTGCTGCCCACGCCGGGCGAGGCGTAGCTGATGGTGTTGGGTTGGGCCTTGGACAGCGCCACCAGCTCGGCGATGCTCTTCGCCGGCACGGCCGGGTTCACCGCGATCACGTTGGCGGCCTTGGCCAGCGAGGCCACGGGCGCGAAGTCCTTGTCCACGTCGTAGCCCAGCTTGGGCAGCAGCGTGGGGTTGATGGTCAGGTTGCCCTGCGGCACCACCAGCAGCGTGTGGCCGGTGGGCGCGGCGCGCTTGACCTGCTCGATGCCGATGTTGCCGTTGGCGCCGGGCTTGTTCTCCACCACCGAGGGCTGCCTGTAGCGCTCGGCCAGGCCGGTGGACAGGATGCGCGCCAGGATGTCCACCGGGCCGCCCGGCGGGAAGGGCGCGACGATGGTGAAGGGCGCGGAGGCGAGCTGCTTTTGCGCCTCGCTCTGGGCGAAGGCGCCGGCCGGCAGCAGGGCGGTGCAGGCGAGGATGGCGGAGAGCTTGAGGATGCGCATGGTCAGTGGGGCTTGCGGTCGGTGATGAACTGGCCCTTGGGGGCCTCGGCGCTCTTCTGGCGCCGCGTGTGGCCGTCGATGCCGCCGTCGATCGCCCATTCGGCGAACACGGTGGGGCCGGGCTCGAAGTCGCGCGGCTGCCAGTCGGCGGTGAGCTGGTCCTCGTCGGCGTAGTACTCGACCAGTGCGCCTGCCGGGTTGCGGAAGTACCAGAAGTAGGCCGAGGACACCGGGTGGCGGCCCGGGCCGAGCTGGGTGTCCCAGCCGCAGCGCGAGATGTGCATGCCGCCGCCGAACACCTCGTGGATGTCGCGCACGGTGAAGGCCACGTGGTTGAGGCCCGCGTCCCTGGTGGGCCGCTGCAGCAGGAAGATGTCGTGGTGCCCGCCCTCGGGCGCGCAGCGCAGGAAGGCGCCGCGGCCGGGGTAGTGGTCGGAGGCGGCGAAGCCGAAGTTCTCGACGTAGAAGCGCTCGCAGGCCGCCACGTCCTTGACGAAGAACACGACGTGCCCCACCTCGATCGGCGTGGCGCGCTCGTAGGCCGGGCTCGCCTCGTTGATGCGGCCCTTGCGGTTCCAGGTGTTGTACTCGGCACTGCGCACGTCCACCTCGCGCTTGCGGGTGACCTGCAGGCGCACCGACAGGCCGTTGGGGTCGGTGCAGCCGATGCGCCCGCCGCCTTCGGCGAAGCCTTCCAGGCCGCGGATGCGCTCGGCATAGCGCGCCAGGTCGGCCTCGCTTTCCACGCCCCACACCACTTCGCGCAGCGTGGGGCCTTCCTCGATCGCCGGGGGCAGCTCGGGGTGCGTGGAAGCGGCCACGACCACGCGGCAGCCGTTGAGGGTTTCGAACACCAGCCGGTCGGCTTCCTCGGCCACCAGGTGCAGGCCCCAGTCGAGGAAGAAGCGGCGGCAGGTCGGCAGGTCGTCCGCGCCGTAGGTGATTTCGTCGATGCCCAGTACGCTCATCGTGGGTTCCTTGTCAGTTGGCCCAGGCGAGGGGCTGTTCGTTGAGGCCCCAGTACATGGCCTTCTGTTCCATGTACTGCAGGATGCCCAGCCGCCCTTTCTCGCGGCCCAGGCCGCTGTCGCGCCAGCCGCCGAAGGGGGTGGCGATGGAGAACTGCTTGTAGGTGTTGATCCACACCGTGCCGGCCTGCACCGCGCGGCCGATGCGCCAGGCGCGCTTGTAGTCGCGCGTCCAGATGCCGGCGGCCAGCGCATAGACGCTGTCGTTGGCCTGCGCGATCAGGTCCTCTTCGCTGTCGAAGGGCATGGCGACCAGCACCGGGCCGAAGATCTCCTGCTGGCAGATCTGGTCGCTGTTCTTCACGCCTTCCAGGATGGTGGGCGTGTAGTAGTAGCCGCGCTCGTACGGCGCGCCCTCGGGGCGGCGGCCGCCGGTGCGGATCGCGGCGCCTTCGCTCAGGCCCAGGTCGACGTAGCGCTCGATCGATTCGCGGTGCCTGGCGGTGATCAGCGGCCCCATCTGGGTGCGCTCGTCGGCGGGGTCGCCCACGCGGAGTTGGGCGGCACGCGTGCTCAGGCGTTCCAGGAACTGGTCGTACAGCGCGCGCGCCACGAACAGCCGCGAGCCGGCGATGCACGATTCGCCCGAGGAACTGAAGATGCCGTAGAGCACGCCGTTGACCGCGTGGTCCAGGTCGGCGTCGTCGAGCACCATGGTGGCCGATTTGCCGCCCAGCTCCAGCGAGACCGGCATCATCTTGTCGGCCGCGATGCGCGCGATGTGCTTGCCGGTGGTGGTGCCGCCGGTGAAGGAGACGCGCTTGACCAGCGGGTGCTTCGTGATCGCGTCGCCGATCACCGAACCGCGCCCGGGCAGCACGCTGATCAGGCCCCTGGGCACGCCGGCTTCCTCGCAGATCGCCGCGAGCTCGAGCGCCATCAGCGGCGTGGCCTCGGCCGGCTTGACCACCACCGCGTTGCCGGCGGCCAGCGCGGGCGCCATCTTCTGCGCCTCGCTGGCGATCGGCGAGTTCCACGGCGTGATCGCCGCGACCACGCCCATGGGCTCGTGCACGCTCAGGGTCATGTAGTCGCCGCGCGAGGGCGTGAGCGTTTCCTCCAGCGTCTCGCAGGCGGCGGCGAAGAACTGGAAGGTGCCGGCGGCGCTGGCCACCAGCGCGCGGGTCTCGCTGATCGGCTTGCCGTTGTCCAGCCGCTGGCGCTGCGCCAGCGGCTCCGCGCGCTCGCGGATGAGCTGCGCCACGCGGTGCAGCACCGCGGCGCGTTCGTGCGGCTTGCGCTGCGCCCAGCCGCTGGTGCGGAAGGCCGCGTCGGCGCGGGCGATGGCTTCCTCGACGTCGTCCAGGCTGGGGGCGCGCAGGCGTGCCACCACCTCGCCGGTGGCGGGGTAGAGCGTGGCGGATTCGTCGCCGCGACCCAGGCGCATCTCGCCGCCGATGTTGATCGGCAGCAGGTCGTTGGATTCGGTGATGAGCGGCATGGTGTTCAGATCGCGATGGCGCGGCTTCGGTTGAGCAAGGCGCGTACCACGCTGTAGACGGTGAGCGCCGATGTCTTGGGATTGGCGGCCAGCGGCTTGCCGCGCATGGTCAGCTCGAAGCTGCCGAAGGCGCCCCGCGCCTGCACGTGGTGCACGTTCTCGCTCACCGCCGGATCGGCGAAGAGCTGCACGCGGGTGCGCTGCAGGCCCAGGCCGGCGAAGGCCAGCGTGGCGGCGACGTTGGCGTTCTTGGGATAGCGTTGCGCGGCATCCTCGGCGTTGCCGTCGAAGAAGCAGTGCGCGCTGGTCAATGCGCCGAGGTCGCAGGCCGCTTCGGCGGGCGTGCCCTTCCAGGCCTGCGGCGGCTTGCGGCCGGTGTAGACCACTTCGTCCAGGCCGCCGATGCGCGCGGCCGCCAGCGCATCGATGCCGCCGATGGCGCCCGACAGCAGCTGCACCTGCGTGCCGCCTGCGCGCGCCGCTTCCTCGAGCGCCTGCGCCATGCCGGGTGCGCCGAGCGCGCCGATGGACGCGACCACGCAGGGGATGCCGCGCGCCAGGGCCGGCAGCACATGGTCGGCCACCGCGCCATGGCCGGCGCATTCCACCACCAGATCGACACCGGCCTGCGCATCCAGCGCGGACACGACGGCGGCCTGCGGCGCCCAGCGTTCCACCACGGCGCGCGCCTGCGCATGCGCCTCGGGCGGCGCGACGACCTGGGTGACGGCCAGGTCCGCGTTGCCGTGCAGCAGCTCCAGCACGCTGGCGCCGATGGCGCCGCAGCCGATCATGGCGAGTCGGATCATCGCGTCGCTTCCTTCAGACAGGCTCGACCACTTTGGTCGGCGGGCCGGCGAACGCGCTCTTGAAGCTGCCGATGGCCAGCATGTCGATCTCGAGGATGAACGGGCCCTTGGCCGCGAGCGCCTGCTCCAGGCCGGCGCCGAGTTCGGCCAGGTCGCTCACGCGCACGTGGCCGAGCTGGAGCGCGGCGGTGAGCTGCGCGTAGTCGGGCGTGTGCAGGTCCACGTAGCAGCGGCGGCCGCCGTAGTGCGCGTCCTGGATGTTGCGGATCACGCCGTAGCGCTGGTCGTTCATCAGCACGAAGACCACGTCGGCCTGCTCCTGCACCGCGGTGGCGAGCTCGCCCAGGTTGAGGATGAAGCCGCCGTCGCCCGACAGGCAGAAGGTCTTGCGGCCCGAGCCGGTCGCGGCCGCGCCGATGGCGGCGCCCACGCCCATCGCCAGGCCCTGGCCGATGCCGCCGCCCAGCGCATGCACGCCGGCGCGCGGATCGAAGATCTGCAGCTGGCGGTTGCCCCAGGTGCTGTTGGAGACGGTGACGTCGCGCACCCAGTTGAAGTGGCGGCCCGCGGCCTGCTGCAGCTGGCTGACCAGCGCGGTGTAGGGGCCCAGGCCGTCGAGCAGCAGCTTCTCGGCCGCGACGCGCGCGGCACGCAGGTCGGCCTGGAAGGCGGGATCGACCGACAGGCGCCCTTCCAGGCGGTCGGCCAGGCCCTCGAGGGAGAGCGCGGCATCGCCGGCGACGAAGCCGTCGGTGGCGTAGCAGCGGCCCTCGGCGGCCGGGTCGGCGTCGATGCGGTACAGCGGGCGCGGCAGCTTGAGCTGGTACTTGAGCGTCTCGTTGCCGCGCAGGCGCGAGCCCACCACCACCATCGCGTCGCAGGTCTGGTAGAAGTCCTCGACCGGCTTGTGCAGGTTGTAGGCGCCGAGCGAGCGCGCGTCGTCCTCGGGCACGATGCCGCGGCCCTGGGTGCTGGTGACCACGCCCACGCCCATGGCCATCAGGCGCGCGACGGCGGCGCCCGCATGGCGCGCGCCGCCGCCCAGCCACAGCAGCGGGCGGCGCGCCTTGGCCAGGCGCTCGGCCAGCGCGTCCAGCGCGGCGGCCGGCGGCACGTGGGCCGCGACGGGCAGCGGCTGCAGGTCGGCCGGCACCGGGATCAGCGCGGCCTGGATGTCGATCGGGATCTCCACGCTCACCGGGCCGGTGGGCGCCGTGAGCGCGGTCTGCACCGCCAGCTTGATCGTGCCGATCGCGGTCTCGGCGCTGCGCACGCGGAAGGCCGCCTTGGACACGGCCTTGAGCATGGTGAGCTGGTCCGCCGCCTCGTGGATGTACGACAGGTTCCGGTCGAGGTAGGGCGTCTCGATCTGGCCGGTGAGGTGCAGCAGCGGCGTGCCGGCGGTGAGCGCCTCCACCATCGCGCCGGCGGCGTTGCCCGCGGCGGTGCCGGTGCTGGTCAGGCACACGCCCAGGCCGCCGGTGGTGCGGGCGCAGGCGTCGGCCATGTTGGTGCCGCCGGCCTCGCCGCGCGCCATGACGAAGCGGATCTGCCCGCGTTCGTGCATGGCGTCGAGGATCGGCATGTTGTGGATGGAGATGACGCCGAAGGCGGCCTTCACGCCGCACTCCTCGAGGAAGGCGGCGATCGCGGCGCCGACCGTGATCTGTGGGGTGTCAGGCATGATGGGAAAGACCTCCGGAAACATCGATGTGGCTGCCCGTCGTGTACGAAGACAGCGGCGTGGCAAGGAAGAAGATGGCCTGCGCCGCCTCCTGCGGCAGGCCGAGGCGGCCGAGCGGGATGCGCTTGCGCGCGGCGAGTTCGCCGGTCCACGCGGCCCAGTCCTGGCCGCGGTTCTCACGCGCGTCGAAGCGGCGGCGCCACTGGCCGGACTCGATCAGCCCGACCAGGATGCCGTTGACGCGCACGCCCAGCGGCGCGAACTCGGTGGCCATGGAGCGCACCAGGTTCCGGATGCCGGCGCGCGCGGCCGAGGTCGCCACCATGTGCGGCTCGGGCTGCGCGGCCAGCAGGGAGTTGACGCAGACGACGGCCGGCTGCGGCTGGCGCTGCAGCTGCGGCAGGAAGGCGCGCGTGGGATGGATCACCGAGAAGAACTTCAGGTGCAGCTCCTGCGTCCAGGCCTCGTCGGTGGTGTCGGCGAAGGTGGACACGCGGCCCTGGCCGGCGTTGTTCACCAGGATGGACGCGGCGCCCAGTTCGCGCTCGACGTCGGCGGCGAAGCGCTGCACCTCGCCGGGCACCAGCACGTCGCAGGGCGCGGCGTACAGGCGCGCGGCCGGATGGCGCTCGCGCAGGCCGATCTCGGCGTCGCGCAGGCGCTGCGCGTCGCGGCCGCAGAAGGCGACGGCCGCGCCGCTTTGCAGCAGCAGCTCGGCGGTGGCCAGGCCGATGCCCGAGGAGCCGCCGGTGACGACGGCGACGGTGCCTTGAAGATCGATGTTGGACATGTCAGCCGATCAGCGGCGCGGCAGTGCGACGACCTTGTCGCTGCGATCGCCGCGCGGCTGGTAGTTGAGAAGGACCGACAGCTCGTCGGCCGAGGCGCGCACGCGCTGCACCATCTCGTCGGCGCGGTCGGCGTCGATGTGGGCCGAGGGCACGGTGACGCCCAGCGCCGCGACGACGTGGCCGCTGTCGTCGCGCACCGGCGCGGCGATGGTGGAGATGCTGGCCTCGAAGAAGCCTTCGCCCAGCACGTAGCCGCGCTGGCGGTCCACCTCCACCATGTCGAACAGCTCGAGCGCGGTCTTGGGCGTGTTGTCGGAGAACACCTCGAGGTGCTCCTCGGGGTACAGCGCGCGCAGCTCGGGCAGCGTGAGGTCTTCCAGCAGGATGCGGCCCAGCACCGTGGCATGGGCGGGCAGGCGGGTGCCCACGCGCACCGAGCTCACGAAGGGCGTGGGCGGCGTGACCTTGGCGATGTAGACGATGGAACGGCCGTCGCGCACCACCAGGTTGCAGGGGTAGCGGATGGCGTCGCACAGGCGCGCCAGCACCGGCTGGCCCAGCTCGGTCAGCTCGAGCGAGGACAGGTACTCGAAGCCCAGGCGCAGCACGGCCAGGCCCAGGCGGTAGTCGTTGCCGCTGCCGGTGCGCTCGAGGTAGCCCATGGTCTCCAGCGTGCTGAGCAGGCGGAACACGGTGGAGCGCGGCAGGCCGAGCCGGCGCGCGAGTTCGGGCGCGCCCAGCGTGCGCTGCTCGCGGCTGAACTCGCCCAGGATGCGCAGGCCGCGCTCCAGTGCGGGTACCATGTAGCGCGAATCGCCGTTGTCGTCGGCCGTGTCGGTAGGTTGCATGGTCGTCTCTCTCTTTGTGTCGTTCAGTGCGAAGCCGCGGCCAGCGCCTCGCGCAGCAGGCGGGCGGCGGCCTGCGGCTGCTCGACATAGCAGGCATGGCCGGCGTCGGGCAGCAGCGAAAGTTCGACGCCGAAGGCCTGCGCCACCTCGGCGCAGGCCTCGGGCGGCGTGACCGCATCGAGCGCGCCGCAGGCCACCTGCACCGGCATCGGCGACGGGGCGAAGGCCGTGAGGTCGGTGCCGCACAGCAACTCCACCGCCTGGCGGTAGCCGCCCTCGTGCAGGCGCGCCATGTTCCAGTGCACCCAGGCGCGGGCGCGTGCATCGGCGTGGGCGGACAGCAGGTTGCCGGCACGCTCGCGCGCCATGCCCTCGATGCCCAGTGCGTCCAGCGCGGCCAGGCGCTGCGTGCGCACCCGCTCGCGCTGCGCGGCGGCCTCGGGCGCGCCGTAGCCGCGCGCAGGGCTCAGCAGCACCAGGCGCTTCGGCGGCGGATGGCCGGCGGGGTCGGCCGCGTGCGCGGCGGCGGTCAGCGCGCCCAGCGAGTGGCCGACCAGCACGTAGTCGTCGATGGCCAGCGCCTGCAGCAGCGCACCCAGCCGGCGCGCATGGTCCCGCGCCGTGGGCCGGGCTTGCGGCAGCGGGGTGGACTCGCCGTAGCCCGGCGCGTCCCAGGCGATCAGCCGCGCATGCGGGGCGATCGCCAGCGCGCAGTCCAGCCAGGAGGCCGAGCCCGAGCCGATGCCGTGCAGGCACACCAGCACCGGGTCGCGCAGCGAGCCCGCGACGGTGTCGCGCACGCCGACGACCGCGCCGCCGGCGAGTTCGACGTTGCAGGGCGCGAACTGCTCGTGCAGGCGCGCCAGTTCGCTGTCGGGCAGGGTGGCGAGGGTGGACATGGGACGGCGTGCGCGTGGCGGCGGGTTCAGCGCTTGATGCTGGCCAGCGGGTGGTCCGGCGGGTAGGTGGGCGTGATCGGCTTGGGCGAGCCCAGCATCACGCACATCAGCGCGTCCTCGTCGCCGATGTTGATCTCCTCGCGGTACACGCCCGGCGGCACGGAGACCACGTCGCGGTCGGTCAGCACGGTCTCGAAGCGGTCGCCCTCGGGCGTGGTCAGCACCACCTTGAGCTTGCCGCGCATCACGAAGAACACTTCTTCCACGTCGATGTGCAAGTGCGGCGGGCCTTCGTGGCCGGCCGGGATCACCATGGTGGAGAAGGTGAAGTGCTCGGACGGGATGGTGTTGGTGTCCGAGGACACGCCGGTGCCGCCGGTGCCGATGTAGCGCATCTGCGCGCGGCGGTACTTGGGGTCGAAGTCGGCCTGGAATTTCAGCGCGTTCCAGTCGTACTTGCGGGTGGCATAGCGCGCGATGCGCGTGCTCATCCAGTCCTCGAAGCTGGCGCCCTCGGGGCGGTCCCAGCTGCGGGGCATTTGCTTCTGTTCGGACAGGTCGGTCATGGAAGTACTCCTGGGTTGGGTCTGGTTTAGTGCATGACGAAGCCGCCGTTGACGGCGAGAACCTGGCCGGTGACGAAGCGGGCCAGGTCGGACAGCGCGTAGACCGCCGCGCCGCTCACGTCCTCGGGCTTCTGCTCGCGCTGCAGCGCGCGCTGGTCGATGTAGTGGCGGTGCCGCGCCTCGGGCACGTACTGCGTGGCCTCGACCAGCACCAGCCCCGGCGCGATGGCGTTGACGGTGATGTTCTGGCCGCCCAGCTCGCGCGCCATGGCGTGGGTCATGGCGATCACCGCGCCCTTGCTGGCCACGTAGGCCATCAGGTTCGGCGCGCCCCACAGGGCGGTGTCGGAGGCGAGGTTGACCACCGCGCCGCGGCCGCTGTCGGCCAGCGCCGCGCGGCAGGCGCGCGTCATGAGCCAGGTGCCGCGCACGTTGACGTTCATCACCTGGTCCCACTTGGCCAGCTCGATGTCGTCCATGCCGCGGCCGCCGGAGTCGGTGACGGCGGCGTTGTTGATCAGGCCGTCCAGGCCGCCGAGCGCACGCACCGCCTCGGCGGCGCAGCGCTCGACCGCGGCCGGGTCGCTCACGTCCACCGCGATGCCGTGCACCGTCGCCCCCTCGCCGCGCAACGCGGCCACGGATTGCTGGAGCAGGTCTTCGCGCAGGTCGGCCAGCGCCACCTGGGCGCCGTGCGCGCATGCGGCGCGGGCGAAGTCCAGGCCCAGGCCGCGCGCGGCGCCGGTCACCAGCACGCGGCGGCCTTCGAGCAGGCGGGGGTTCTCGGTGGAGGAGGCTTGGCCGATCATGGGTTCAAGGTGGGTTGCCGGATCTCGTTTTGTTTCATCAGTGGATCAATGATCTATTAATGAAACGACAGACGAAGATTATCCGCCGAACAGCACTTCGGTATCAGTGAAAACCCTTAGATCGAAAGGGCGCACGGCAGGGCCTGCCGCGGCAGGCGTGCCTAGAGGGAGGACAGCAGCCCGAGGGCGATCGCCGCGCCGTAGCGGCTGGCGACGCGGGCGATGAAGCGGGCGAAGTCGGGATGGGCCGCGTCGTCCGCGCGGTCCGAGATGGCGCGCACCATGGCGAAGGGCACGCCGTAGTCGTGGCAGACCTGCGCCATCGCCGCGCCTTCCATCTCGACGGCCAGCGCATCGGGCAGCGCGGCGCGCAGGGCCGCGCTCTCGGCGGCGGTGGCGACGAAGCGGTCGCCGCTGACGATCAGGCCGCGATGCACCGACGGCGCGAGGAGGCCGAAGTCGGCCACCGCCTCCGGGCCGACCAGCGTCGGCATGTCGCGCAGCGCCTCGCGCGCCGCCGCGGCCAGGGCATCGGCCAGCGCGCCGTCGGCGGCGAAGCGCGCGCGACCGTACAGCGGCACTTCGTACCTGGGGAAGATCGGCGAGGCGTCCAGGTCGTGCTGCAGCAGCTCGGTGGCGACCACCACGTCGCCCACCGCCACGCCCTCGCCCAGGCCGCCGGCCACGCCGGTGAAGACCACGGCACTGGCGCCGAAGCGCTCCAGCAGCACGGTGGCGGTGGTGGCCGCCGCCACCTTGCCGATGCGCGAGAGGACGGCCACCACCCGCTGGCCGCCCAGGTGACCGACCCAGAACTCGCGGCCCGCCGCGCGCACCGGCTGCTCGTCGGGCATGGCCGCCAGCAGGGCGGCCAGTTCCTCGTGCATCGCGCTGACGAGGGCGATGGTCACGCGGCGGGAGCGATCAGCGGCCACAGCCGCGCGGGCGTCAGCGGCATCTGCAATTCGCGTGCGCGATCCGCCCGGCCGTGGCGCGCGAGCGCATCGGCCACCGCGTTGACCACCGCCGGCGTGGCGCCGATGGTGCCCAGCTCGCCCACGCCCTTCACGCCCAGCGGGTTGTTCCTGCAGGGCGTGGATTCGTCCATCTCGGTGCGGAAGTCGGGGCTGTGCTCGGCGCGCGGCAGGGCATAGTCCATCAGGCTGCCGGTGATCGGCTGCCCGGTGGCGCGGTCGTACACCACCTGCTCCAGCAGCGCCTGGCCGATGCCCTGCACCGCGCCGCCATCGAGCTGCCCGCGCACGATCAGCGGGTTGACCACACGGCCGACGTCGTTGACCGAGGCATAGGCGACCACGGCCACGTCGGCCGTGAGCGGATCGAGCTCCACCTCGCAGACGTGGCAGCCGTTGGGCCAGGTCGGGCCGTCCACGCGGCTGGTGGCGTCGACGAAGATGCGCCGGCCCGCCTGCCGGCCGGCGAGCGCGAACAGGTCGATCGCGAGGTCGGTGCCGGCCACGGTGAAGCGGCCCTGCGCGTAGCGCAGGTCCTCGGCGGCGGCCTCCAGTTCCTGCGCGGCGAGCTGGCGCGCCTCGTCGAGCGTGCGCTCGGCGCCGATGCGCATCGCCGAGCCGCCGGTGAACAGCGAGCGCGAGCCCGCGCTGCCGAAGCCGTCGCCGCGGTCGGTGTCGCCCAGCACCACGCGCACCCGGTCGATGGGCACGTCGAAGACGTCGACCACGAGCTGCGCCAGCGTGGTCGCGATGCCCTGGCCCATGCCGTTGACGGCGGAGAAGACCTCGATCACGCCGTCGGCCTGGACCTCGACGGTGACGCGTTCCTCGAACACGTTGCCGCCGGTCCATTCGAGGAAGGTGGCGATGCCCAGGCCCCGCCACAGGCCGCGCCGGGCCGACTCGGCGGCGCGCGCCTCGAAGCCGGACCAGTCGGCCAGCGCCAGGCCCTGGTCCATCACCGACTCGAAGCGGCCGGTGTCGTAGGTCTGGCCCATCGGGTTGGTGTAGGGCATCTGCTCGGGCCGGATGAAGTTGCGGCGGCGCAGCGCGATGCGGTCGATGCCGGTCTGGCGCGCGGCCTCGTCCATCAGCCGCTCGATGTTGTAGATCGCCTCGGGCCGGCCCGCGCCGCGGTAGGCGCCGGTGGGCGCGGTGTTGGTGAGCACCGCGCGGAAGTGGAAGTCGACGACCGGGATGTCGTACACGCTGGTCTGCACCCAGGGCCCGATCAGCAGTTGGATCGCCACGCCGGTGCCGGTGGCGTAGGCGCCGACGTTGGCGTCGCTGGCCACGCGCAGCGCGAGGATGCGGCCGTCGGCATCGAGTGCGAGCTCGGCATGCGCGCGGATGTCGCGGCCATGCGAGGTGGACAGGAATTCCTCGCTGCGCTCGCCGATCCACTTGACCGGCCGCTGCAGCGCGCGCGCTGCGAAGGCGACGGCGGCGTCCTCCGGGTACAGGCCGGTCTTCATGCCGAAGCCGCCGCCCACGTCGCCCACCACCACGCGCACCTGCTCGCGCGGGATGCCCAGCACCTCGTCGCACAGGGTGTTGCGCACGCCCGAGGGCATCTGCGTGCTCATGCGCAGCGTCAGGCGCCCGTCGGCCGGATCGATCTCGGCCAGCACCGCGCGCGGCTCCAGCGTGACCGCGGCCACGCGCTGGTTGACGATGTCCAGCGCCACCACGTGCGCCGCGCGGGCGAAGGCGGCCGTCGCGTCCTCGGGCTTGCCGTGGCGCGCCTCGGCGGCGATGTTGTCGGGCGCAGCGTCCCACAGCGCCGGCGCGCCGGGGGCCAGCGCATCGTCCAGCGCCACGGCCATCGGCAGTTCCTCGTAGCTGACGAACACCGCCTCGGCCGCATCGCGCGCCTGCTGCAGCGTCTCGGCGATCACCGCCACCACCGGCTCGCCGACGAAGCGCACGTATTCATGCGCCAGCACGCGGCGCGGCGGCGTGGCCCCGTTCGAACCGTCGGCGCGCTTGAAGCCGGCCACGCCGGGGACGGGCTTGACGCCGGCCGCCACCAGGTCGGCGCCGGTGAGCACCTGCAGCACGCCCGGCATGGCGCGCGCGGCATCGGTGTCGATGCCGGCGATGTGCGCATGCGGATAGGGCGAGCGCTGGAAGACCAGATGGGCCTGGCCCTGCGGACGCACGTCGTCGGTGTAGCGGCCGCGGCCGGCCAGCAGGGCGTCGTCCTCGATGCGGCGCACGGCCTGGCCGCTGCCGAAGCGGCCGGCCTCGGGCGGGGAAGAAGCATGGGGAAGCGTCACGAGCGATCCTTTGCCTGGCGGGAACGTGGGGATGCAAGGACTTTGCCACGAACCCGGATCGCGCGCCGCCGCGAGCGCAACGGTCGGCTATTGCCTGTCGCGCAGCTCCCGGCGCAGGATCTTGCCCACCGGCGTCTTGGGCAGTTCGGTGCGGAACTCGATGACCTTGGGCCGCTTGTAGCCGGTCAGGTTGGCATGGCAGAACTCGCGCACCTGTGCCTCGGTGAGCTCGGGATTCTTCTTCACGATCACCAGCTTCACCGCCTCGCCGGTCTTGTCGTCGGGGACGCCGACCACGGCACATTCCATCACGCCCTCGAGCTGCGCCACCACGTCCTCGACCTCGTTGGGATAGACGTTGAAGCCGCTGACCAGCACCATGTCCTTCTTGCGGTCGATGATCTTGATGTAGCCGCGCTCGTCCATGGTGCCGATGTCGCCGGAGCGGAAGTAGCCGTCGGCGGTCATCACCTTGGCGGTCTCGTCCGGACGCTGCCAGTAGCCGGCCATGACCTGCGGGCCCTTGATCGCGATCTCGCCGGCCTGGCCGGCCGGCACCTCGCTGCCTTCGTCATCGAGCAGCCTGACCCAGGTGCTGGGCAGCGGCACGCCGATGGTGCCGGTGTATTCCGTGCTGTCGGTCGGATTGCAGGTGGCCGAGGGCGAGGTCTCCGACAGGCCGTAACCCTCGCAGATGGAGCAGCCGGTCTTCTCCAGCCACAGCTTGGCCACCGCGCCCTGCACCGCCATGCCGCCGCCCACGGAGATCTTGAGGTTCTTCCAGTTGACGGTGCCGAAGTCGGGGTGGTTCGCCAGGCCGTTGAACAGCGTGTTGACCGCCGGGAAGCTGTGGAAGGTGTGCTTCGACAGTTCCTTGAGCGTGGCCGCGAGGTCGCGCGGGTTGGGGATCAGGATCACCTTGCCGCCGGTGCGCAGCCCCAGCATCATGTTCACGGTGAAGGCGAAGATGTGGTACAGCGGCAGCGCGCACACGCTGGTGGGCTGCTCGCCGGCGGGCACGCGCGCCATGGCCGGCTGGTTCCAGGCCTCGGACTGCAGCACGTTGGCGATCACGTTGCGGTGCAGCAGCACCGCGCCCTTGCTCACGCCGGTGGTGCCGCCGGTGTACTGCAGCACCGCCACGTCGTCGGGGCCGATGGCGGCAGGCTGCAGCGTGCGGCGCGCGCCCTGCTCGAGCGCGTCGTTGAAGCGCACCGCGCCGGGCAGGCTGAAGGCCGGCACCAGCTTCTTCACGCTGCGCACCACGTAGTTGACGATCGCGCCCTTGAGCAGGCCCAGGCGGTCGCCCATGGCGGCCAGCACCACGTGCTTGACCTGCGTGGCGGCGATGCACTGCTGCAGCGTGGCGCCGAAGTTCTCCATGATCACGATCGCCTTGGCGCCCGAGTCCTTGAGCTGGTGCTCCAGCTCGCGCGGCGTGTACAGCGGGTTCACGTTCACCAGGATCAGGCCGGCGCGCAGGATGGCGGCCACCGCGACCGGGTACTGCGGGCAGTTGGGCATCATCACCGCGACGCGGTCGCCCTTGGCCAGGCCCAGGCCCTGCAGGTAGCCCGCGAAGGCGCGGCTGAGCTTGTCGACATCGGCGTAGGCCACGTCCTTGCCCATGAAGCTGTAGGCCGTCCGGTCGGCGTACTTCGTGAAGCTCTCCTCCATCAGCGCCACCAGCGAGCCGTAGGCCGAGGGGTCGATGTCGGCGGGCACGCCGGGCGGGTAGCTGCTGAGCCAGGGGCGGTCGGTCATGGATGTCGTCTCCAGTGGAAAGCGCCCGCGCGCAGCGGGCATCGAACAATAGGGTCTCCGGCGCGCAGCCTACTCGATCACTCGATGGCCTTGCCCATGTCCTCGACGACCTTCTTGGCGTCGCCGAAGACCATCATGGTCTTGTCCATGTAGAACAGCTCGTTGTCCAGCCCCGCGTAGCCCGCGGCCATGCTTCGCTTGTTCACGATCACCGTCTTGGCCTTGTACGCCTCCAGGATCGGCATGCCGTAGATCGGCGTGCCCTTGGTCAGCGCCGCCGGGTTCACCACGTCGTTGGCGCCCAGGATGATCGCCACGTCGGCCTGCGCGAACTCGCCGTTGATGTCTTCCATCTCGAACACCTGGTCGTAGGGCACCTCGGCCTCGGCCAGCAGCACGTTCATGTGCCCCGGCATGCGCCCGGCCACCGGGTGGATCGCGTACTTCACCGTCACGCCCTTGTGGATCAGCTTCTCGGCCAGCTCGTTCACCGCATGCTGCGCCCGTGCCACCGCCAGCCCGTAGCCCGGCACGATGATCACCGTGTCGGCGTTGGCCAGCATGTAGGCCGCGTCGTCCGCGCTGCCGCTCTTGACCGGGCGCTGCTCCTGGGCCGCGCCCGCGCCGGCGTTCGCATCGCCGCCGAAGCCGCCCAGGATCACGTTGAAGAACGAGCGGTTCATCGCCTTGCACATGATGTAGCTCAGGATCGCCCCGGAGCTGCCCACCAGCGAGCCGGCGATGATCAGCATGCTGTTGTTCAGGCTGAAGCCGATGCCCGCCGCGGCCCAGCCCGAGTAGCTGTTGAGCATGGACACCACCACCGGCATGTCCGCCCCGCCGATCGGGATGATCAGCAGCACGCCCAGCGCGAAGCCCAGCGCGATCACCAGCACGATGTCCATCCAGCTCTGGCTGTGCCAGAAGCCGAAGCAGAAGAAGGCCGCCACCAGCCCGAGCGCGAGGTTGAGCTTGTGCTGGCCCGCGAACTGCACCGGCGCGCCCTGGAACAGGCGGAACTTGTACTTGCCCGAGAGCTTGCCGAAGGCGATGACCGAGCCCGAGAAGGTGATCGCGCCGATGAAGGCGCCCAGCGCCAGCTCGATGCGGTTGCCGCCCGGGATGGGCGCGCCCGCCGCGGCGATGCCGAAGGCCCAGGGCTCGGCCACCGCGGCCACCGCGATGAACACCGCCGCCAGCCCGATCATGCTGTGCATGAAGGCCACCAGCTCGGGCATCTTGGTCATCTCCACCCGCCTGGCCATGATGGTGCCGGCGGTGCCGCCGACCAGCAGGCCCAGCAGCACATAGCCCATGCCCAGGGCGTTGCCGCCGGCCAGGCGCAGGATCAGCGCCGCGGTGGTGAACACGGCAATGGCCATGCCGGCCATGCCGAAGAGGTTGCCCCGGATCGAGGTGGTGGGGTGGCTCAGGCCCTTGAGCGCCTGGATGAAGCAGACGCTGGCCACCAGGTACAGCAGCGTGACGAGGTTCATGCTCACTTGGCGCTCCCTTCGGCCTTGCCCGGGGCAGGCTTGCGCTCTTTCTTCTTGAACATCTCCAGCATGCGCCGGGTGACCAGGAAGCCGCCGAAGACGTTGACGGCCGCCAGCGCCACGGCCAGCACGCCCATGGTCTTGCCCAGGCCGGTCTCGGTGAGCGCGGCGGCCAGCATGGCGCCCACGATCACGATGGCCGAGATGGCGTTGGTCACCGCCATCAGCGGCGTGTGCAGCGCGGGCGTGACGTTCCACACCACGTGGTAGCCCACGTAGATGGCCAGCACGAAGATGATCAGGTTCAGGACGGTGGCGTCGACGATGTCCATGCGGTGCTCCCTCTCTTACTTTCTTGTCACGGCGCCATCGCGCGTGACCAGGCACGCGGCCACGATGTCGTCTTCCAGGTCGATCGTGAACTCGCCTTCCTTCGTGAGCACGAGCTTGAGGAAATCGAGCACGTTGCGCGCATACAGCGAGGAGGCGTCGGCAGCCACCAGCGCGGGCAGGTTGGTCTCGCCCACCAGCGTGACGCCGTGCTTGATCACCGTCCGGCCGGGCTCGGTCAGCGGGCAGTTGCCGCCCTGCGGCGCGGCCAGGTCGACGATGACCGAGCCGGGCTTCATGGACTGCACCATCTCCCCGGTCACCAGCACCGGCGCCGGGCGCCCGGGGATGAGCGCGGTGGTGATCACCACGTCGGCCTGCGCCACGCGCTTGGCCACTTCCGCCTTCTGGCGATCGAGCCAGCTCTGGGGCATGGGCCGCGCGTAGCCGCCCACGCCTTCGGCAGCGTCCTTCTCTTCCTGGGTCTCGTAGGGCACGTCGATGAACTTGGCGCCCAGCGACTCGACCTGCTCCTTCACGCTCGGACGCACGTCCGACGCCTCGATCACGGCCCCCAGGCGCTTGGCCGTGGCGATGGCCTGCAGGCCGGCCACGCCCACGCCCAGGATGACCACGCGCGCGGCCTTCACGGTGCCGGCGGCGGTCATGAGCATCGGGAAGAAGCGCTGGTAGCGGTCGGCCGCGATCATCACGGCCTTGTAGCCCGCAATGTTGGCCTGTGAGGACAGCACGTCCATGCTCTGCGCGCGCGTGGTGCGCGGCGCGGCTTCCAGCGCGAAGCCGGTCAGCCCGGCCGCGGCCAGGCGCTGCAGGCCTTCGGCGTCGAAGGGATTGAGCATGCCCACCACCGCCGCGCCGCGCTTCATCTGCGCGGCCTCGGCATCGCTGGGGGTGCGCACCTTGAGCACCAGGTCCGCGCCCAGCGCGCCGGACGCATCGGTGATCTGCGCGCCCGCCGCCTCGTACGCCGCGTCGGTCACGCTGGCCGCAACCCCCGCGCCCGACTGCACGCGCACCACATGCCCCTGCCCCACCAATTTCTTGACCGTCTCGGGCGTGACGGCCACACGGGTTTCACCCGCCGATACCTCGGCAGGTACGCCTATCTGCATGAAAGCCTCCTTGATGCATCCTGGAAAACCGGTGCGCACGCTATGCGCGCGTCGGCCATGCCCCTCGCGGCCGGAGCTTACATGAAGATGACGGCGCCCCGAAGCCGTCCAGTTACATGCGCGACGGCCCGATCCCACAGCTAACGGGTGGACGGACACAAGAAAAAGCCCCACGCTCCATCGCTGCGCGGGTCGCGGCCCCCAGAGGGGGCACTCTGTGCCTTGGGGCGGCCCGGCGGCAAAAAAACCCGGCACACGGCCGGGCTCGGATGCACGGGGCGGTGGCCTTCAGCGCGCCGGCGTGGCCCGCACCGTCACGTCCACGCGACGGTTGGGCGCCAGGCAGGCGATCAGCGCCGTCCGATCCGCCTGGTCGCATTGCACCACCGGCTCCCGTTCGCCGCGGCCCGACGCCACGATGCGCGACGCCGGGATGCCATGGCTCGCCAGCACCTGGCGGACCGTCTGGGCGCGCTGCTGCGACAGACGCTGGTTGTAGCTCTCGGCACCGAGCCGATCGGTGTGGCCGACCACCTCGATCCGCTCCACATCCATCCCGCTCAGTTCCTTCGCCAGCGCCTGCAGTTCATCGCGGCCGGCCGGCAGGAGGTCGGCCGCGTCCGAACGATCGAAGGCGAACAACGCGTCGGCCGACAGCCGCAGCTGCCGCGCCGGCTGAGCCGCTTGTACTGACTGCCGCTCGACAACCGTCGGCGCCGATCCGACCGCCAGCAGACCGGCACAACTCTCGGGCTTCCAGTGAAAGCTGCGAGCCAGGTAGTGCTTGTCGAAGATCACCTTGTACTGGCAGGTGGTCACGCCGCCGCCCGAGTGGAAATTGAAGATGTAGTCCCACTCGCGCACGGCCGCCATGCCTTCGGCAAAGTGCGGCCGGCCCAGCAGGTCGTACAGCTGGTCCTTGGTCATGCCCGACGCCACGTTGCGCAGGTTGTCGAGATTCGGGAAGGTGCCTTCCTTGAGCCAGGCGCTCTGCGCCACGCTCGGGAATACCAGTTCCTCCGCCCTGCCATCGTCGGTGATGCCTTTGCTGACATACGACGAGCAGCCCTGGAGCGCGAGCAGTGCCGCGCCTGCGGCAACGGCGATCGCGATGCGTGTCTTCTTCATGTTCATTTTTCCTTGCTCCCTGTTGCTCACCACTGATAGCCAGCGCCGACCGTCATGCCCACCGTGCCGCGCGAATTGGCCGAGCCGGAGAACTTCATCACCCACTTGCCGTTGTCCGAGATCTTCGACATGCCGATCGCGATCGCGGTCTGTCCCTCGTAGCTGGCCGCCCCCGCGGCCAGCATGCTCTTGCCCGGCAGGTAGGCCTGCGGCATGCCGGCCATCGCCATCGCACCGGCGACACCGGCATTCGCCTCGCGACGGTTGTGCGCCACCTCGCCGCGCAGTTGCTGCACGTTCTGGTTGGCCTGCGTCAGTCCGCTGTTGAGCTGGTTGAGGTTGACCGCGTCGTTGCCGGCCACGCCGGGCGCGACGTTGGAGATGGTGGTGCCATCGGGCGCCTGGCCGTTGCCCAGCGTCACGTTGTTGTAGTTCACCGAGCCGTCC
>Ga0160469_100218_pt1 | contig 48402 bp, 38 predicted proteins | sample HID1972M_E11MG_FD_108246 | JGI IMG/M metagenome (GOLD analysis project Ga0160469, IMG submission 108246) | Enriched pill bug-associated microbial communities from UW Madison campus, WI, USA - HID1972M_E11 MG | ecosystem: Host-associated > Arthropoda: Insects > Digestive system > Unclassified ...
GATCTCGCTCTACTTCAGCAGCCAGAAACTGCTGCCGGCCAAGACCCGCGCCTTCGTCGACCATGTCATCGGCGCGTTCCGCGAACAGGATCTGGCGCGGCGGTTGTCGGCGAACAGCTGATGTGCAGCGCGTCGCTGCTTTGGTCGAAGGGCCTGGCCGGGAACTGGCGGTCGGTCTGCATTGCCCAACTACCGCCTAAGACTGGCTACCGCCCGTCACGTTCTACGCCCGAAGGGCAGCGAGCTCGAAGATCTGACTTCGACTGCCCTGCGAAACCAGCGCCGGTTGCCCCCGGGAAGCAGTCAATCACCCAAGGCTCCCGGCGGCGCGGCCACGCTGCCGGGAGCGCGAATCGAGTGACCGGTCTGGCTGGTTTGCGGAGACACCGTAAACTACTATATCTGCGTAGAGGCGGCAGCCGCCGCAGCTAGCCATCCGCCCCGCTGCAAATATCAGGCGCCGATCATCGTTGCTCACTTTGGCACCGTGGCGTAGGCGTAAGGCAATCTAGAAAGCTGCCATGTCCATCCATCTTGTCTCAAAGCGTATCTGGTCCCTTTGCCACGTCCTTCGTGACGACGGCATCGTCTTTCACAAATTCCTCTCCGAGTTGACGTATCTCCTGTTTTTGAAGATCGCCGAGGAAACCGGACGCGAGGATTTGCTGCCAGATAGGTGTCGGTGGGCCGACCTGACCGCGCGCACAGACGGTGGCATGCTTGGCTACTATCGAAAGATGCTGACCATCTTGGGCGAGGACGCGCCAGATCGCGTCGTACGCGAAATCTTCCGCTTCCCGACCACGGTCTTCAACCACGAGGAAAACCTACGCAAGGTCGTTGACGGCATCAACGCAATCGACTGGCACAAGGCCAAGAGCGATGGCCTGGGCGCTGTGTACGAAAGTCTGCTGCAAAGGAGCGTAGCGGAAGCGCGCTCGGGTGCCGGTCAATATTTTACGCCGCGTCCGCTGGTCGATGCGATGGTGAGCGTGCTGCAGCCGGGGTTGGGCGAGACGATTCAGGATCCGGCGGCGGGCACGGCGGGCTTCCTGATCTCGACGCAGGAATACATCGCTGGCAAACACACCAAGGCAGCCCGCAAGAAGAAGCCGCCGCACTATCAGGCGATCGAGATCGAAGGCGACACCTATCGCCTGTGCCTGATGAACATGTTCCTGCACGGCATGGAGGGAGAGTTCATACATGGTGATGCGCTCACAGACGACGCCGCCGCGCTGAAGGCGCCGGACGTCATCATCGCGAACCCGCCGTTCGGCAGCAGCGCGGGCGGCGCCCGCGCGCGTCGGAGCGACCTGCCTTTCCCAACGTCCAATAAGCAGCTGCGTTTCCTGCAGCATATCTATCTCGCGCTGAAGCCCGGCGGTCGGGCCGCGGTAGTGTTGCCGGACAATGTGCTCTTCGAGGAAGGCGTGGGCCGACGCGTGCGCACGCATCTGATGGAGACGTGCGACGTTCATACGCTGCTGCGCTTGCCCAGCGGCATCTTCTACGCCGCCGACGTCAAGACCAGCGTGCTGTTCTTCTCCCGGCCACGCAAAGGCGAGCCTGCGACGCAGCGAATGTGGGTCTACGATTTACGCGCCAACATGCAGCGGTTCCGCAAGGGCAGGAATCTCACCAATGAGGTGTTCGCGGATTTCGTTCGACTGTACGGACCCGACCCGTTGGGACGCAGTCCGCGCGACGGCGCTTCCGATCCTCGCTTTCGCGAATTCAGCCGGGATGAGATCGCCGAACGCCATGACAACTTGGATTTGCGCTGGCTAACCGAAGGTCGTAGAGAGGAACTCGACGAGAGGGAACCCGAAGAAATCTTGGCAGAGCTAGTTCAGACGTTGAAATCGGCCCTCGGCGATGTCGAGGGCATCGTCGCCGAGTTGGAGCGCGTGTCGGATGGGGACTGAGATCGCGGCTTCACGTCGAACGGACAGGAAATCCGATATCAGGTTCGGCCGGCCTGAAGCGGGCATTCGATGAGCCCGGCGCCCACCCACTGGACGCGGGCGCCGCTCGTGAACGTCGGCGTCTGGCGCGGAGGCGGCACGCCATCCAAGTCGCACGTCGCCTACTGGTCCGCTGGTGTCATTCCTTGGGTTTCGCCCAAGGACATGAAGCAGGCGGTGATCGAATCCGCGATCGACAAGGTCACGGAGCGCGCCGTCACCGAGACCGGTTTGGATGTGATCCCCGCCGGTTCGATCCTTTTGGTCACGCGCAGTGGCATCCTCACGCGCACGCTTCCTGTTGGCCTGACCACGGTCCCGGTGGTCATCAACCAGGACTTGAAGGCGCTCACGCCTGTCGCGGATGTGGATGCGGCATTCCTTCAGCACCAGCTGACGTATCTGGAGCCGGCGATTCTCGCGCATGCGCTGAAGCCCGGTACGACGGTCGAAAGCCTTGAGTTCGCAGCCCTATTACGTTTCGAGGTGGCTCTGCCGCCACTCGCGGAGCAACAGGCGATCACCCAACGGCTGAATGCGATCAATCAGTCGCTGGACAGCGCCCGGACGCAGATGGAGTCGGTGCTGACCATGCTTGACGCCTACAAGCGCGCGGTGCTGATTCGGGCGCTGTCAGGGCGTTGGGACGAGGCGCGATCCGCGCGGGAAGTGACGCTGGGCGAGATCGCGGACATCCAGAGCGGCCTAACGCTGGGGAAGCGATACGGCGGAGCCAAGCTTGTGTCGCGCCCTTATCTGCGTGTCGCGAACGTTCAGCGGGGGTGGTTGGACCTCGAAGACGTGAAAGACATTCACGTGCCCTCCACAGAGGCGAAAAAGTACCAACTCATTGACGGCGACGTGCTCATGAATGAGGGCGGTGATCGCGACAAGCTGGGCCGCGGCTGGGTGTGGCGAGGAGAGGTGGCCCGATGTCTCCACCAGAACCACGTGTTTCGCGTTAGGCTGAATGATCCGACGTTTCCGCCCGAGTTCATCTCCCTCTACGCTAATGAGCTGGGACGCGACTATTTCCTCTCGGAAGCCACGCAGACAACTAATCTTGCTTCAATCAGCAAGATCAAGCTGAGCGGTCTGCCAATCCGGCTGCCCAGCGCAGACGACGCTCGAGCGGCGCTGAAATACTATGAGGACCAGACGCGTTGGACGGATGGGGTTCGGACGCAGGTTTTCGCCTCGATCGCCAAAGCAAACGCCGCGCAGGCTGCAGCCGCGCGCAAAGCCTTCTCTGGCCGTCTCGTGCAGGGCGTCGCGGGTGCGGCACCATTGCTTTTCGGATCCGGAGCGCTTGAGCGCCCGGCGCGTACGCCACGTCAACGAACCCAGCCAGTCGAGAAAGGGCTTCCCGTGAATACACTCGCCGGAATGCTGAAGCAGTGGCCAAAGGAGGGGCTGACGTTCGAGGCGGTGCGCCAACAGATGCCCAGCGACTACGAGACACTGAAGGGCGCGATCTTCGAATTGCTCGCGGGGGAAAAGCCTGCGCTGGAGCAGCGCTACAGCGAGCGGGACAAGGCGATGAAGTTCTTTAGGATCGCGGCATGAAACTTCTGCGCCTCACGGTCGAGCACGCTATGAGCTGTGGCGGGCTTCTGGACAAGGTCGATATCGACTTCGAAAGTGAAGCGGGGGGAAGCGAATTGGAGGGCGTGGCCAAGATGACGCTCTCGCCGCACTGCCTGATCGGCCAGAACGGCTCCGGCAAGTCCCAGCTTCTGCAACTGCTTGCCGAAATCTTTCAATCAGCCTGGTGCGCCCATGCGCCTGACCAGGAGCGGGACGTGGCGGATAGGTCCACCCTATTCACGCTCGAATACCTAGTCTCACCGCAAGGCAGGTGCGAGGCGGAGCATGTCAGGCTGCGGCGCCTGAAGAAGGGCGCGCGGATTCTGCCGCTCGACATGGCGGTGCATAGGGACGGGGAGTGGGCGTCAGTTAGCATCGACGACGAAGGCTTCGGCGCAAGGCTTCCATCCCTAATCGTCGGCTACACGTCAGGCGACAATGAAACGCTGAGCCTTCCATTCTTCGTGAGCCGGGCCGGCTATGCGAAGAGCGTGCGCGAGGCGGCCTTCGAGGGATCGGAGAACCTGGTCGCCGACAATCGCCTGCTGCTGATCGACTACAGCACACATCTGGAGGTTCTAGTCGCCAATCTTTTGCTCGGCACACCCGCCGTTCAGAAGGCAATCCTGGAGGATGCGCGTCTCGATCACCTCGCCTCCTTCCGATGCGTAATTCAGCTCAATCACCTGACACGGCTGAAGAGCAAGCGCCGTCGGAGCGAGCATCGCAAGGGCGTCCAGCTTACGGACGAGTTGGAAGGCTATATCGCCGCGCTCCAGTCCGCGGCGACCTGCTGGTCCTACGACTCGAAGCAGGAAATCTATGTCTTCGATTTCCTAGTCAACGAAGCCACACGCGCAGTTTTCGCGAAAAATTTCGACAGTCCGATTGCGCTCTATCGCGCCTTCCACAAGCTCGCCCTGCTGAACGATCTGGCCATCCCTAGCAAGGCGAGGGATCGGCTGAAGAAGGAAATTGAGACGCGCAGGTTCGCATCGCGCCTTCCCGAGCCGCAGGACGAGGAGAAGATTTTCCGGTTCGAGCAGGTCCGCTTCTACAGAGGAGATGAGAAGGTCATCGCGCGATCGCTCGACTATGTCTCCCTATCGGACGGCGAACACCAGTTGGCCCAGATCCTGGGAATGTTTGCGATGATCTTGCAGGACAATGCGCTCTTCATTCTTGACGAGCCCGAATCTCACTTCAATCCGCAGTGGCGCGTAAAGTTCGTCAAACGTTTGCTCAATCTGCCGGTTGAGGGCCGAGGTGGCCAGGAGGTGCTGCTCACCTCGCATGCGCCGTTCGTGCCGTCCGACCTTCGCCGGGATCAGGTCCATGTCTTTTCGAAGGGCGCCGACGGCAAGGTGCAGATCGTGCGTCCGTCCGTCGAAACCTATGGCGCGGCGTTCGACCGAATTCTTGAGCATTGCTTCGGGGTCTCGCCGCCGATCTCCCAGCTCGCGCGCGACGACATCGACAACTTGATGAAGAACGGCTCAATTGAGGAGCTACGCGAAGCGATCAACACTCTGGGTTCGTCGTTTGAGAAGGCCTTCCTAGCGGACAGGCTTCGCCAGCTCGAAGAAGCCGGGGCGTCCAACTGAATGTTGAACGTCTATCCGATTGCCGCGACTGCTGAGAACTGGGTGCATGACGCGGTTCATGCAAAGGTGAAGTTGGCGCTGGAGGCGATGAACAACGGCACCGCCGCGCCGGACTGGGCCGACGACATGCATGCGGATCTTGCTTACCGCGAAGCCCTGAGGACGCGCTACGACGCTTTCCTGGTTGCGGCCGGAGGTCTCAGCACCCAGCAGAGAACCAAGGTCCTACGCGCGCTTGAAGACCAGAACAACATCCCGGCGGTGTTTGATGGTATCGCAGCCTGTCCGCGGATAGCTGCAACGCCGGTGCGGATCAGGAAGCCAACCGCCGCACTGTTCACTGCCGCATTCGATGCTCTGAAGAGCCTGAAGGTTCGCGATCGCCTTTATGAGAAAATCTTCAAAGACCTGCCCGGCAAATGCTGCCCGTTCTGCGGCATTGAACCGTTTGAAGCTCCGGGCCTCGCCCGCGAGGATCTGGACCACTACCTTCCTCGTTCGCTCTATCCCTTCGCGGGTGCAAATCTGCGCAACCTCGCCCCCATGGGCGGCAAGTGCAATCGTGCTTACAAGCAAGCGCTGGATGTTATCTGCGACGACACCGGGCAAAGGCGACGTTGTTTTGATCCCTACGGTGAGAACCTGGCGACGGTGTCATTGATGGCAAGCCGACCGTTCGAAAACGACGAAACGGGGCCTTTTTCCTTGCCGGTGTGGCAGGTCGACCTACTGGGCGATACTGATTCTGTTGCCACCTGGGATCAGGTCTTCCAGATCCGCCACCGCTATGAGAAAAAGATCCAAGCGCATTTCCGCGATTGGATGGAGCATTTCGCAAACTGGTGCGCTTTGCAGGTGGGCCTCATCACGACGCAGCAGGAAGTGATCTCCGCCTTGGAGGGATATCTCAGGGTTGTCCTTCAACGCACCCACGATGACGGCGCGCACTTGAAGCGGGCGATGTTTGAAATGCTACGTCAAAAATGCGCGGAATCGGATATCTCTGACCGACTGACGAGTTGGCTATCCGCCCTTGTTAGCACCCAGAAGCAGCTCGCTGCCGCAGGAAATCCATGATTTTGTTCTTCGCTGAAACGATTCTTCACGTCCAATCCCCTCTTCGTTAGGTGTGGCATGAGGTGGTCACCACGTGAATGTCAGCAGCACTCTCAGCACCGGTCGGCCGCGCGGCACTCGGCTCAGCAACTCGATGATCGTGATGTGGCCGACACCGTGAACTCGGTGGCCACGCTTGACGGACCTCAATCGCTGCAAAGTTGACTTCAGACTGACCACAGCCCTCCATTCGAGAAAAGCCAGGGGAGCAGAAAAGTACCCGAATCGAAAATCCAGCGCTTCAAAGACGCTGCGACGGCCTTCCGGCTTGAAATCCTGAAGCTGTCTCCTGAATCACCGGAATCCGGAATGGACAGCCATCGCCCTTGAATGTACATTTTGTATCTTTCTGACACATAGGAAGAACATGGCGCTGGGACGACAACGCGTGACGTGCGGCCTGGCTGCTTCGGTGCTTCTGGCGCTGGCCGCATGCGGAGGCGGCGGCGGCTCTCCGGGCTGGCTGCCGGTTGCGCCGCCTGCTCCGGCACCTGCCCCTGAGCCCCAGCCGGACCTCGGGACCTACCCGCGCTTCGATCCCGCCGCCGGTGACCTGCCGTTCCACATCGACCTGCTGTTCGCAGGCACGACCGATGGCACGGCCAACGTGGGGCCGTCCTCGGACCCCGTGCGCTCGGCGTTGAATCAGCTGGATGGCTTCTCCACCTCGGCCCCTTTCGACGTGCTGCTGTCCGGCAGCATCGACCCTGCAACGGCGCAGGCCTCGCGCAGCGTGTGGTTGCTCGAACTCGAAACCGGCAGCGCCGATCCGTTGGACATGGACAGCGTGACCGGCGTACGGGGCCCGGCCTCCTACGACGTGCAGGTCGTCTCGCTCGATGGCGGGACGCACAACGCCATCCGTGTGCGGCCCACCGTGCCGCTTCAGCCCGGCGCCAAGTACCTCGTGGCGTTGACGGACGATCTTCGCAATGCAGCCGGTGAGACGGTGCGCGCGGCACCGGCCTATGCAACGCTGCGCGGCTCGGCCCCCATCGACAGCGCATTGCAGCCCGTGCGCAGCGCGGTCCAGGCCTGGGAGAGCCTGGCCGCGCAGGCGCTGGCCGGCGCGAGCCAGGGCAACCTGACGGCCGAGCAGGCCCGCGCCAAGCTGCGTCTGAGCTACACCTTCACCACCACCGACCCCGCCCAACCGCTGCTGGCCATGGCGGCGCCACAGGCCGCCATCACCGTGATGAAGATTCTGGCCGGCGCGGTGCCGACCAGCGCCGTCGCCGATGCGCAGCAGCTCGCCGACCAGGGCCTGCTGCCCGCACCCAGCCCACGCAACCTGGACATCAGCGGCTTGACCGGCATCGACTTCAACAGCTTCAGCAGCAGCCTGGCGGCCACCGTCGGCAAGCTCTACACCGGCTACATCGAGCTGCCCTACTACCTGCAGGCACGCGCCGCATCGCAAGACGCCGCCTCCTTTCTGCAGCATCCCTGGCGGCCCGATGCCGCGCTGGCCACGGCGCTGGGACAGACGCTGCCGGCCGACGCCGATGGCAGCCACAACCTCACCCGGCGCTTCCCGTTCGCCGCGCGCACCGGCACGGAAAGCGTGCCGCTGCAGCTCACGCTGCCGCAGGACGCCTGGGTTCCGGGCTATGCGGGAGCGGCCAACTGCGGCCAGATCTATGCCGCCACCGGTTATCCGGTGGTGATGTATGTGCACGGCGTGACCAGCGACCGAAGTTCCGTGCTGGCCCTGGCCCACACGCTGGCGTCGCGCTGCATCGCCACGGTGGCTATCGACCTGCCGCTGCATGGTGTGCCGGCCAACAGCGCGTTCGTGAATGTGCTCAACGTCGAACGAAGCCTCAGCATCCCGTTTTCGACGCTGTACGCGGCACACGCGCCGCGCGAGCGGCACTTCAATGTGGCCGGCGCCATGGGCAGTCCCGCGCCGATGAACTTCACGGCGCCCAGCGACGACGACGGCTCGGGCGCCCAGTTCATCAACCTGGCAAACCTGATCGGCACGCGCGACCACAACCGGCAGGCCGTGATGGATCTGCTCAACCTCAATGCGAGCCTGGCCAATGTGGACACCAGGGCGCGCTCCTTCGTGGCCACGGGGCTGGACCTCCATCGCGTCTATGTGGTCGGCGTCTCGCTCGGTGGCATCGTGGGCAGCGTCTACACGACGATCAACCAGCTGGCCATCGCCAATGATGCCCAGATCGGCGTGAGTTCGCCGCTGCGGCCCATCCGGGGGCTGGTGGCCAATGTCGCGGGCGCACAGATCAGCCAGATCCTGGCCCACTCCCAGACCTTCGCGCCGCGCATCGATGCCGGCCTGGCCGCCTTCGGTGTCGTACCGGGAAGCAGTGGCTACGAGCGCTTCTTCTACACCGCGCAGTCGGCCATCGATTCAGCCGATCCGGTGAACTTCGCGGGTGCGCTCGGTGGCCTTGGCCTGCCGGTGCTGGTGCAGCAGGTCAATGGCGACAGCGTGGTGCCGAACGAGGTGCCGGAAGCGCCGCTCGCCGGCACCACGGCCCTGGCGCGACTGCTCGGCGCCTCGCCGCTGGGGCTGGGCAGCACCCAGCTCGGCCGGGGCTATGTGCGCCACACAGCCGGTGGCCATGCGTCGCTGCTGCGGCCCGAGGGAGGCGCCCCGGCCGTCACCGCCGAGCTGCAGGCGCAGGTGGTGACCTTCGTGCTCAACAACGGTGGTGTGGCGGTGGGCTCGGCTGCACCTGGCAACATCCAGGCCCCCTGAGTCGCTTCGGCCGTTGCGCATTCAGCCCGCTATCACCCATGAAGCGCCGCCGTCCATGCGCGGGGCCGCCCTCCTGCCCGCGGCTAGACGACTTGCCTCGTGTGAAGGGCTTCGAGTTCTTCCTGGCTCACACCCAAGGCCCCATACACCTGCGCGTTGTGCTGCCCCGTCGAAGGGCCCACTGACAGAGTGGGCGCGGCACGCCCGGTGAATCTGGGAACGACCGCCGGCGCGGGCACGGGCCCGAGTTCCGGATCCTGCAGCTCGATGAAGGCCTGACGCGCCTGCAGATGAGGATCCGCCATCGCGTCGGCGATCGAGTACACCTTGCTGAAGGGCACGGCCTCGCGTTCGAGGCGGCTGCCCAGCGCCGCCAGTGAAAGCCCGCGGCACCACTGCGCGATGAGCGTGTCCAGCGGGGCGAGGTGGGCGGTGCGCTGCACGTTGGTGGCGAAGCGTGCGTCCTGCAGGAGATCGGGCCTGTCCATGGCGTGGCACAGCCGCGCGAAGATCGCGTCGGACGAGCCCACGAGCGTGATCCACGCGCCGTCGGCGGTCTGGTACACGTTCGACGGTGCGGTGTAGGTGGCGCGCGAACCGGCACGTTCGCGCGCGATGCCCTGGAAGCGATGCTCCGCCGCCAGCGGGTCGAGCAGGCGCAGCAGGGCCTCGGTGGCCGACAGGTCGATCTCGACCCCGCGCTGCAGCGCGGCGGGCCGGGCGTTGCGCTCGGCCAGCGCCGCCGCGATCGCGAAGGCGCCGAAGAGGCCGGCAACCGCGTCGCCCAGCGGATAGTTCATGTGCTGGGGCGGTCCGTCGGCTTCCCCCGTGAGATGGGCGAAGCCGCTCATCGCCTCGAAGATGCGGGCGAAACCGGGGCGCCGCGCGTAGGGCCCGGTCTGGCCGAAGCCAGTCAGGCGCAACACGATCAGCCGCGGGTTGCGCGCATGCAGCGTGGCCAGGTCCAGGCCCCACTGGTCCATCGTGCCGGTGCGGAAGTTCTCCACCAGCACGTCGAAGCCTTCGATCAGGCGCAGGAAGAGCGCGCGCCCTTCGGCCTTGCGCACATCCAGCGAGATGCCCTGCTTGCCGCGGTTGGCGGTCTTCCAGAAGAGCGCATGCGCGCCGTGCACCGGGGCCAGGCCGCGCAGGGCGTCGTTGCCCTGCGGCAGTTCCAGCTTGACGACGTCGGCGCCCAGGTCGCCGCACAGGGTGGCCGAGAACGGGCCGGCCAGCACCGTCGCCATGTCCAGGATGCGCACACCCTGCAGCGGATAACCCTGCATCGCTCAGTTCGCCTTCAGCTCGAGCGTGCCCAGCACCGGGTCCCAGGCGCGGCGGTCGGCGCGCACGCGTTCCTCGAACGCGGCCGAGCTCGGATCCAGGGCCGCCGCGCCCAGCTTGGCCAGCTTCTCCTTCGTGCCCGGCATGGCGAGCGCCCGCACCAGCGCCTGGTTCAGCGTGTCCACGATCTCCCTGGGCGTGCCCTTCGGGGCGACCAGGCCCATCCACAGGCCGGCGTCGAGCCCACCGATGCCCAGTTCGCTGAAGGTGGGCACCTCCGGCAGCGAGACCGAGCGCGCCCGCCCGGTCTGGGCCAGGATGCGGATCTGCCCGCCCTGCATGTAGGGCAGCGTGCCGCCGAGGTTGTTGCACATCACCGGGATGTGGCCCGCGATCAGGTCGCTGACCGCCGGCGCGTTGCCCTTGTAGGGCACGTGGCTCAGCTTCGTCTTCGACTGGTGGTTGACCATCTCGCAGACCAGGTGCGAGGGCGTCGCCACGCCCGCCGAGCCGAAGGACAGGGCGCCCGGCTTGCGCTGGTCGGCCTCCACCAGTTCCGCCAGCGTCTTGTAGGGCGTGGCGGCGTTGACCGCGATCACGTTCGGCAGGTCGGCCACCAGGCCGATGCGGGCGAAGTCGTCGAGCGGGTGAAAGCGCAGGTTCTTGTGCACATGGGGCAGGAACACGTTGGTCAGGCCCGCCATCAGGATCGTGTAGCCGTCGGGCGGCGCCTTGGCCACCAGCTCGGAGCCGATCAGGCTGCCGGCGCCGGCCCTGTTGTCCACGACGATGTTCTGCCCCAGCGCGGCGCCCAGCTCCGGGGCCAGCGCGCGCGCCACCAGGTCGGTGCTGCCGCCGGCCGGGAAGGGCACGACGAGCTTGATCGGCTGGTTCGGGTAGGCGAAGGACCAGGCGGACAGCGCGCCCAGCGCCAGCGCGGCCAGGCCGCGGGAAAGAAAGTGGAAGGGTTTCATGCGTATGTCTCCTTGGGGGTTCGGCATTCAATGGGAAGGGGCCTTGAGGAAGCGGCGGCCCAGCGTGGCCCGATGCAGCTCGGAGGCGCCGTCGTAGATGCGGAAGGGCCGCAGCTCGCGCAGGATGAGCGCGACCGGTGCGTCCTCCGACATGCCCAGCGCGCCCATCATCTGGGCCGCGCGGTCGGCGACGCGGTTCAGCGCCTCCGACACGAAGACCTTGGCCATGGCGGACTCCGTCTTCACCGGCAGCCCGGCGTCGAGCCGCGCGGCGCAGTCGTGCGCCATCAGCCGGCTGGCATGCAGGTCGATGTGCGCATCGGCCACCATGGCCTGGACCTGCTGCAGCTCGGCCAGGCGCTGGCCGAAGGACGCGCGTTCGTTCACGTAGTCCTGCGCAAGGGCCAGTGCGCGGCGCGCCCGCCCCAGCAGCCGCAGGCAGTGCGACAGGCGCGCCGGCTCCAGGCGCTGCTGGGCGTAGGCCAGGCCCATGCCGACCTCGCCCAGCACCGCGTCGTCCGCGACGTGGCAGTCGCGCAGTGCGATCTCGCCGTGGCCGCCGATGGCGAAAGGGTCCAGCGCCCGGATCGCGCGCACCAGCCGATAGCCGGGGTTGCCGGTCTCGACGATGAACTGCGTCGGCCCCTCGGGCGTCTGCGCCAGCACGATGGCGAAGTGCGCGCCGACGGCGCCGGTGATGAACCACTTGTGTGCCTGCAGCACCCAGCCGCCCTGCACGCGGCGGGCCGTGCTGCGCAGCATCGACGGGTCCGAGCCGGCGCCGGGGTGCGGCTCGGTCATCGCGAAGCACGAGCGCACCCGGCCCTCGGCCAGCGGCTGCAGGTAGCGCGCCTGCTGCGCCGGCGTGCCCTGCAGCAGCAGGCTGATCATGTTCGGCTGGTCCGGCGCCGCGCAGTTCATCGCGCCCGGGCCGAGGTAGCTGAAGCCGGCCTCTTCCAGCAGCACCGCCCGCTCGGTCCACGACAGCCCCAGCCCGCCCTGCGCAACCGGCATCTGCGGCAGGTAGATGCCGCAGGCCTTGGCGCGCGGGCGCAGTGCCGCCAAGGCTTGGTCCAGCGCCTGCGGATCGTGCACGTGCGCCGCATCCTCGCGGGGCAGCGCCTCGGTGCGCACGAAGGCGCGCACGCGCTCGCGCAGTTCGGCGATGCGCGCCGGCAGCGGGGCGGCCATGGGCGTCATCGCGCACCCTCCTGTTCGCGCAGCACCAGCCTGGCGATGTTGAGCTGGTGGATCTGGCTGGTGCCTTCGTACAGGCGGAACAGCCGCACGTCGCGGTAGTAGCGCTCGATGGGGCCGAAGTCGGCCACGTAGCCGGCGCCGCCGAACATCTGCACGCACCGGTCGGCCACGCGGCCGCACATCTCCGACGCGAAGTACTTGCACATCGATGCGCTCAGGCTCACGTCCTCGCCGCGGTCGCGGGCGCGCGCCGTCTCGAGGATCATCGACTTCGCCGCGTAGATCTCGGTCTGGCTGTCCGCCACCATCGCCTGCAGCAGCTGGAAGCTGCCCACCGGCTGGCCGAACTGCCGGCGCTGCCGCGTGTGCGCGATGGCCAGTTCCAGCATGCGGATGGCCGGCCCCGTGCACAGGGCGGCGAGGTGCAGCCGCTGCTTGTTCAGCACCTTCATCACGGTGCGAAAGCCCACCCCTTCCTGCTCGCCGATGAGGTGGCCGGCCGGGACGCGGCAGTCCTCCAGGTACACGTCCGACACCGGCGAGCCGGCCTGGCCCATCTTGCGGTAGGCCGGCCCCGTACGCAGGCCGGGCATGCCGCGCTCGACCAGGAACGCCGACAGGCCCGCGCTGCCGCTCGTGCCGGGCTCGGTGCGCGCGATCACCGTGAACACGTCGGCCAGCGGCGCGTTGGTGATGAAGCGCTTGGTGCCGTTCAGCACGTAGTGCTCGCCGTCCCTGCGCGCGGTGGTCTGGATGTTCGTCGCCTCGGAGCCTGCCTCGGGCTCCGTCAGTGCCAGGCAGCCGGTCAGCTCGCCGCGGGCCATGCGCGGCAGCCAGCGCGCCTTCTGTGCCGGCGTGCCATCGGCCACCAGCGCCTCGGAGCCGATGCCGGTGTTCGTGCCCACCCGCGCACGCAGCGCGACCGAGGCCTGCGACAGCTCGAACGCGGCCAGCACCAGCTCTTCGGTCGTGAGGCCCAGGCCGCCGTAGGCCTCGGGAATGCTCCAGCCGAAGTAGCCGCGCTGCCGCAGCTCGTCCACCACATCGGCCGGCACTTCGTCGCGCCGCTCGACCTCGTCTTCCAGGGGATGCCAGCGCTCGCGCACGAAGCGGCGCACGTCTTGGATCAGGGCTTCCAGCCGTTGGGGATCTCGGATCATGGCGGCAATGTAGGGCGCTGCCCTGCGAATACTGAACGTGTGTTTCGAATATTGAAACGACGATGCACACGCCTTCGAAAGGACCACAATGCCGCCATGAGACCGACACGCCCTGTCCACCAGCTCAAAGACCAGGCCGATCTGCGCAAGGTGCGCGAGGACGATCCGAACTTCGCCGGCACCCTGGCCAAGGGCCTGATGATCCTGCAGAGCTTCGTGCAGGACCCGCGTGGGCATGCCAACAGCGAGTTCGCCGAACGTCTCGGGCTGCCGCGCCCCACCGTGTCCCGCCTGTGCCGCAGCCTGGAGGCCCTGGGCTTCCTCGACCATGACGAGCGCCTGGACCGCTACTTCATCGGCCCGGCCGCCGTCACGCTGGGCTACCCCTACGTCATCAACACCCCGCTGCTGGCCCAGCTGCGCCCGGCCATGCAGGCGCTGGCGACGCGCTTCGAAGGCGCCGTCTCCGTCGGCGTCGCGATGGACCTGGACGTGGTGTACGTGGAGTCCTGCGCCCACGAGCAGGGCACGCTGAAGCGGCCCGGCGTGGGCGCGGTGCGCGGCATCGTCGAGACCGCGATGGGCCGTGCGTGGATGGCGCAGCTTCCCGCGGCCGAGCGCAACCGCTTCATCGCCCGGGCGCGCCGCGAGCGGCCCGACGAGTTCGGCCGTTGCTCGGAAGGCATGCGCGAGAGCGTGGGCAGCTACGCCAAGCGCCGGTTCGCGATCAACCTCGGCGATGCGGGACTGGGCGTGCTGGCCGTGGGCGTGGCCTCACGCATCCGCTACGGGTCGCGCCACCTGCTGTTCAACTGCGCGGTGCCGGGCTACCGCGCGCGGCCGAACGATCTTCTCAAGTCCATCGGGCCTGGACTCGTCCATCTGGTGAACATGGCGGATCGGCAGGTGGGGTTGCGCTGACGCCGGGGCCCAGAGGAATGATGGTGCGTAGCGTCCGGAAGGGAAAGCGCTCTTCCGCAGCGCGCGCGGCAGGACATGGGGCTGCACATACGCAGCATCAGCGCTTTTCCGCCCCGATCTCTGATGCAATCTCGGCGACGGACGCCTTGAAGTTGGTCAGCCCGGCCGTCACTTCCGCCTCGATGTCGATTCCGCGCACAGGCCAGAGCTGGGTGGTGCCAAGCCTGGCCACGAACTCGCGCAGGCCGGGGCCCGTCAGCGCCTTGCGGAGTTCGGCTTCGAGCTTGCGTGCATTGTCTGGAGGCGTACCGGTGCGGACCGCGAGCGCAGTCCACAGGGCAAACTCGAAGTCGATGCCAGACTCGCGGATCGTGGGCACCTCGGGCAGTAGGGGCTGCCGCTGTGTCGAGGCAGTGGCCAGCACGCGCAGCCTGCCCGCGCTGGCCAGGGAGACGACGGGGGTGGTATCCACCAGCGCCACGTCCAGCACACCGCCCACCAGGTCGTTCAGGATCTGCGGGAAGCTCTTGTAGCTGACCTGCCGGAACTGGCTGCCGAGCCGGCTGCTCAGCAAGGTGGCCCCGACGCGGTACGACAGGCCCGACGTGCCCAGCGAGACGGCATCGCGTTCTTTGCGAACTGCCGCCTTGAGGTCGCCGAAGCTGCTGAATTTCGAATCGGGCCCGGTGACCAGCACGGTCCAGGCGCGGGAGACGCCGATCAGCGGCATCAGGTCCGACGGCTTGTAGGGCAGGTCGTTGCGCAGCAGCGGGTTGAATACCATGGGTTGGGGGCCGATCAACAGCATGGTGTAGCCGTCGGCGGGCGCACTCAGCAGCGACTGCATGGCGATGAGGCCATCCGCACCGGGCTTGTTGTCGACGATCACCGGGTGGCGGATGGTGGTGGACAGTTGGTCGGCAATGGCACGTCCGAGTGTGTCCCCGCCGCCACCCGTGCCGACTGGCAGAACCATGCGGATGGCGCGCGACGGGTAGTCGTTGGCCCGCAGCGGCAGCGCGGTGCCGAAGGCGGAAGCGGCCAGCAGGAATTGCAGCTGGCGGCGAGTGAGTCGGTCATGCATTTCTTGTCTCCTTTATCGTCTTGGCGGCATGCGGGCAGGCTCCTAGGGTGGGCCTGGTGTCGCGGTCGGGGGCCCGGCGCCCGCGGGAGCGCGCACCAGTCGCAGCGCCGTGTAGGTCAGGACTGTCTCGCCTTGCTGGTTGACCACGTCTACGCGGGAACGCAGAAGCGCGCGGTCCGCCTTGGACGTCATCCTCCGCTCGATCACTTCGCACTCGATGTGGATCGTGTCGCCCACCCGACTGGGCGCCTTGACGACGAGCGTGGCCTCCAGGAAGGCCAGCCCGATCCCCTCCATGGTCTGCTTCGCGAGCCCTTCCGCGAACGCGTACACCAGGGCGCCGGGCACCACACGGCCGGATATCGCGCTGTGCTCGCGGTCGCCCGGCTCGACGCTGGTGAACAGCCCTTCGGTCAACCAGCTGGCGTTGACGAAGTTGACGAGGTCGGTCTCGGTGAGGGTGCGGCCGCGAGAGCGGTAGCGCAGCCCGGGTGCCAAGTCGTCCCAGTAGAGAGCCCGGTCCATCATCTGCATGTCCACGTCTGCCATGTCTCCATCGGCGCCGCACCGGTGCAGCGTGGTGGGATTCTGTTGGCCCGCTGCTCGGCAAGCACCCCCCGCAGCGGGTGGTGATTGCCGAGCAGCGAATTGGGGGCCGAACGCGCCGTATCATCGATCGATGACCTTCCAGCATGCCAGTCTGGAAACCTCAGGGCGGCCGGGTGCCGCGCTCGCAAACCCGCTTGCGTCCGCCCGCTTCATTGCGCCACGCATTCCTCGCGGGCTGATGCCACGCGCGACATTGGTGGAGCGGCTCATGGAAACTCGCCGCAGGCGCTGCGTGATGCTCCAAGGGCCGCCCGGCTGCGGCAAGACGTCTGCCCTGCTCGCGCTGCGCGGGGCGCTCATGACCCATGGCTTCGAGGTCGCGTGGCTCTCGCTGGCTCTGGACGACAACGACCTTGGTACGTTCCTGCAGGGGCTTCTGGCCAGCGTGGCAGAAGTCGACCCGGCGGCGGTTCGGAACGCATTGCTCCTGGCCAGCGGTGGCCAGCGTGACGCGGAGGCGGCCGAACACTTCACCATCGCTCTGGCACAGGGCCTGGCCCGCCGCGAGGGCGAAACGGTGCTGATGCTCGATGACGTGCACCAGCTCGCCGACGGCGACGTGCTGCAGGTGCTCCAGTGGCTGCTCGAGTACGCGCCGCCGTCCTTTCATCTCGTGCTGGCGTCACGCGAAGCGCCGCGCCACCCGCTGGGAACCGCCATCGCGCGGCTGAGGCAGTTGCATTCGGCCGCGGACTTCTCGCTGGAGGATCTGCGTTTCACGGCCACCGAGTCGGAGCAGTTCCTGCGCGAGCGGGTCGCCGGCATCAATCATGAGGAGGCCATGCACCTGCACGAACGCACCGATGGCTGGATCGCGGGCCTTCAGCTGCTGAGCGTGCGCTACCAGGGCCAGGAGGGCTCGGCCCGCGGGATGCCATTGAAGGATGCAGGAGAGTTCGCAGCCTATTTCGAGCGCAACGTCCTCGCGAACATGTCCGCCGGCGAGCTGAACCTGCTCACCAGGGCTTCGGCGTGTCCACGCTTCTGTGCGGACCTCTGCCACGTTCTCCTCGACGGGACCGAGAGCGCCGCCTGGATCGAGCAGCAGCTGTCCGCGCTCGACCGTGACCGGCTTTTCATTCATCACGAGCAGGCGCCGAGACAGGAGAGCTGGTGGCGCCTACATCCCCTGCTGCGGGAGGTCCTCAATGGGCGGCTGGACCAGCTGCCTGCGCAGGAACAGCGGCAGATGCACCAGCGAGCCTGGCGCTGGTTTGCCGATCGCGGCAGCCTGGCCGAGGCGGTGCGCCACGCCGTGCTCGCAGGTGAGGACGACGCGGCGGCACGCATGGTCGAATCATGCGCCCGTCAGCTGCTGAACCAGGGCGAGTTCATGCAGATGAGCTCCCTGCTGGCACGCCTGCCGGCCGGGCTCGTCGAGCGCCGTACCGGGCTGCGCTTCGCCCGTGCGCACGTGCGCCTCAACTCGCGTGAGCTTGAAGCGCTCGAGGCGGATTTCGCCGTCCTCGAGAGCGGGCCGCTCGGCCCTCTGCAGCATGCCGAACTGAACCTGCTGCGCTGTGGCGCTGCGTTGCACCGGGACGATGTCGACCTGGCAGCAAGATTGCTGCCGGATCTCGAAACGCTTCCACCCGGTGTCGACACGCTGATGGACTCTACCCGGGCCAACCTGCTGGCCTGGGTGCATCTGGCGCGTGGCGAGTACGGGCTCGCGCGCGCGGTGCTCAGCGGACAGGATGCCCGGCACGACAGCCCTGTGGCGTCACTTACCGGCATGTGCCTGTTGGGTCTGTCGCACACGCTCGAGGGACGCATGGTCGATGCGGAGCATCTCTATCGGCAGGTCCTGGAAGCGGCCGACGGTCGCGGGGCCGGCGGAGTCCCGGTATCCAACCTTGCCGCGGCGCTACTGGGCGACGTGCTGTACGAGCTCGACGAGCTCGAAGCGGCTTGCGCGTTGCTGGATCCGCGAATGGACCTGATCGAGCACACCGGCATGCCGGAGGCCATTCTCCGGGCCGCCCTGGTCCTGTCCAGCGCGCACTGGCTGTGCGGCCGCCGTCTCGAGGCGCTCGCCCAGCTGGACCGGCTGGAGGACTACGCCACGCGACACGGGCTTGCGCGTCTGCAGGCGCATGCACTGTGCCTGCGCGTGCGTCTGCAGCAGCAGCGCGGCGAGATGCTCGTTGTCTCGGACGCACTCTGCAGGCTGGACGAACTGTGTGCCCGGCGGGCCGGCTCGGAGGACTCCGTCTCGCAGGAGATTCGTCGCCTCGCCGAGCGGGCCCAGATCGCCGTCTACCTGCACCGGGGCGAATTCGACGCGGCGGCGCAGGGGCTGCGCACGCTGCTGGAACGCTTGCGGGCCGCGGGCCGCATGCGGCCCACGGCCTCATTGCTCGCGCAACTGGCGTTGGTGGAGCGTGCCCTCGGCCATGGCGAGGCGGCGTCGACGACGCTGGTCGAGGCCCTGAGGCTGGCGCATAGGCTGGGATTGCTTCGCACCGTGCTGGATGCCTCGCGCCGGGTGCCGGCCGCACTGCACGAACTCGTCGAATCGAGCACGCTCGATCCCGTCCTGGACCACTACGCTCGCCGCCTGCTGGCCGTGATGGCCCGGCAACGGGCGTTGCAGAGCGCCGATGCCGCAGCGCCTGCGCGCACGGCCCCCGCCGAACCGCTGAAGGAGCGCGAGCGGGAGATCCTGGGCCTGCTGGCGCAGGCGCTGCCGAACAAGAAGATCGCGCGCATCCTCGGCCTGTCGCCCGAGACGGTGAAGTGGCATCTCAAGAACATCTATACCAAGCTGGGTGTCACTGCCCGGGATGCGGCCGTCGCACGGGCCCGCGACCTCGAACTTTGAGCGCCCGCTCTCAGCGCGGCGCCATGCGCAGCCCGCCGTCGAGCCGGATGCACTCCCCATTCAGGTAACGGTGGGTCACCAGCATCTCGACCACGGCAGCGTACTCCGCCGGGTCGCCCAGACGCCTGGGGAAAGGCACCGACGCGGCCAACGCCGCCTTCACGTGCGAGGCTCCGCGCTGCAGCATGGGTGTGTCGAAGATGCCGGGCAGGATGGTATTTACCCGCACGCCTTCCGCCATGAGGTCGCGCGCCAGCGGCAGCGTCATGCCCGCGACGCCCGCCTTCGAGGCGCTGTACGCGACTTGTCCCATCTGCCCGTCCTGCGCGGCGATGGAGGCGGTGTTGACGATCACGCCGCGCTCGCCGTCCGGCCCCAACGGTGGCAAGGTCAGCATGCCGGCCGCCGCCAGCGATGCGCAACGGAACGTGGCCACCAGGTTCACCTGCACCATGCGCTCGAAGTGCTCGATCGGCATGGGACGGATCTCACCAGTCTGCTTGTCGCGGGAAACCGACTTGGCCGGGCCCCCGATGCCGGCGCAGTTCACCAGGATGCGTTCCTGCCCATGTGCGGTGCGGGCCTGGGCGAACGCCGCCTCCACTTGCGCGTGCGATGTGAGGTCCACTGCGCAGAAGAGCCCGCCGATGGCGTCCGCCGTGCGCTGGCCAACCTCCGGCTCCCGGTCGAAGATCGCCACGCGCGCGCCCCGCTCGGCCAGCAGGCGCGCGGTCGCGGCGCCCAGTCCGGAAGCGCCGCCTGTCACGATGGCCGGTGTGGATGCGATCTGCATGTCGGCTTCCTCAGGGACGTTCGTACACGGTCACGACGCAGGCGCCGCCCATGCCGAGGTTGTGCTGCAGGGCAACGCGGGCGCCGTCGACCTGGCGGCGCTGCGCGTTGCCGCGCAACTGCTGCGTGAGTTCGAAGCACTGCGCGAGCCCGGTTGCGCCGAGCGGATGGCCCTTGGACAGCAAGCCACCGGACGGATTGGTCACGACGCGTCCACCATAGGTGTTCTGTCTGTCGCACACGAAGGCTTCGGCCTCGCCCTGTGGGCAGAGCCCCAGTGATTCGTAACTGAGCAACTCGTTCTGCGCAAAGCAGTCGTGCAGTTCCACCACGTCCACGTCCTCCGGTCCGATACCCGCCTGCGCATAGGCCTTCTGCACCGCCTCCTGCGCCATGCCGAAACCGACCAGCTGACGCATGTCGCCCGATGACAGGGTCTCCGGGCGATCCGTCGTCAGCGCCTGGGCCGCGATGCGCACCTGGCGGTTCAGTCCGTGGCGCCGGGCGAACGATTCCGAGCAGACGACGGCCGCCGCCGCACCGCAGGTCGGCGGACAAGCCATCAGCCGGGTCATCACGCCCTCCATCACCGGGGGCGAGGCCAGCACCTCTTCCTCCGTCAGCGGCATGCGCAACAGCGCCAGCGGGTTGTTGGCGGCATGCCGGCTGGCCTTGGCACGAACTTTGGCGAACGTCGACAGCTTCGTGCCGTACTGGCGCATGTGATCCCGTCCGGCACCGGCGAAATAGCGCAGCACGCGCGGCAGTTCGGACGCGCCGATCAGCTCGTCGGTGGTGCGATTGAAATGATCGAAGGGGCTGGGTCGATCGGGCCAGACCGAGTCCAACGCCCCAGGCTTCATCTGCTCGAAGCCGACGGCCAGCACGCAGTCGGCGGCACCGCCCTGCACTGCCTGGCGTGCCAGGAAGAGCGCCGTGGACCCTGTCGAGCAGTTGTTGTTGACATTGACGATCGGGATGCCGGTCATGCCGATGTCGTACAGCGCACGCTGCCCCGCAGTCGAGTCGGCATAGACGAAACCTACGTAGGCCTGCTGGACGTCCGTGTACGCCAGGCCGGCATCGGCCAGGGCCGCCCGTGCCGCCGCCTGCGCCATGGCGGGATAGGGCTCATGATCGCCCGGTTTGCGAAACGACGTCATGCCGACGCCGACGACATGTGTGCTGTCGCCCATGGTGCGTGTCTCCTTTGGATGGTCTCAGAAGCCGCCGCGCCCGCCGCCGCAGATGACGGTCTGCCCGGTGATGTAGTCGGACTCCGGCAGGCAGAAGAGGTAGATGGCGCCCGCCGCTTCCTCGGGCGTACCCAGCCGCCCCAGCGGGATCTCGCGGCCTGCCGCCATCGCGCGCTCCATGGGGATGCCGACGCGGATCTGGCGGCCCTCGATCTCCACGAGGGCGCGTTCGCCCGCGGGCACGCGCTGGGTCAGTCGCGTCTCGATCGCACCGAAGGCCACGCAGTTCACGTTGACCTTCATCGGCCCCCACTCCTTGGCTAGGGCCTTGGTCAGCCCAACGACCCCGGCCTTTGCGGCCGAGTAGTTCGCCTGGCCTGCGTTGCCGCCGGTGCCCGAGACCGAGGACACGTTGACCACCTTGCGAAATACCTCGCGCCCCTCGGCCTGCTCTGCGCGGCTGCGCTCCCGGAAATGCGCCTGGGCGGCGCGCAGGAGCCGGAATGGTGCCGTCAGGTGGCAGGCCAGGATCGCCTCCCACTGTTCGTCGGACATCTTCTGGATGACGTTGTCCCACGTATAGCCGGCGTTGTTCACGATGATGTCCAGCGCGCCGAAGCGGTCCAGCGCGGCTGCAACCGTGCGCGTGCCGAAATCCTGCGCGGCCACGTCTCCCGCCAGTGCAAGCGCCCGGCCGCCTGCTGCCTCGATCTCGGCCACGACCTCACGCGCCGGTTGATCGTCCAGATCGTTGGCGACCACGGCCGCGCCGGCGCTGGCCAGCTTGTGCGCAACGGCACGGCCGATGCCGCGGCCCGCACCGGTCACGATCGCCACCTTCGCTTCCAGGGTTCCTGTCATCCGCGTGCTCCCGCGTTCAGTGCGCATCGGCACGACCGTAGAGCGTGACCACACAGGCACCGCCCAGACCGAGGTTGTGCTGCAAGGCGATCTCCGGCCGCTCGACCTGCCGTGCCTGGGCGGTGCCGCGCAGCTGGTGCGTGAGCTCGTAGCACTGCGCCAGTCCTGTCGCACCCAGGGGATGGCCCTTGGACAGGAGTCCCCCCGACGGATTGGTCACGCACCGGCCGCCGTAGGTGTTGTCGCCATCCACCACAAACCGCTCCCCCTTGCCTTCAGGGCACAGGCCGATGGCTTCGTAGGTCAGCAGTTCGTTGTGGGCGAAGCAGTCGTGCAGCTCGCACACGCGCACGTCGGCGGGATCCACCCCCGCCTTCTCGTAGACGCTGCCTGCAGCGGCCCGGGACATGTGGAAGCCGACGTAGCCGATCATCGAGGGGGGGTCGAAGGACTCCACCGGATCGGTCGTCATCGCCTGCGCCAGCACCTGCACGTCGGTGCGCAGGCCGTGCCGGCGGGCGAAGCGTTCGGAGATCACGATCGCGGCCGCCGCCCCGCAGGTGGGCGGGCATGCCATGAGGCGTGTTGCCACACCGGGCCAGATGGCCTTGTCGTTCATGACGTCTTCGGTCGTCAGCGCCTGCCGGAACATGGCCAGCGGATTGTTCACTGCATGCCGACTGGCCTTGGCCCGAATGGCGGCAAAGGTTTCCAGCCGCGTACCGTACTTGCGCATGTGCTCGCGCCCGGCACCGGCGAAACACCGCACCGCGCGCGGCACGCCCTCCGCATCGGCGGTCAGCGATTGCCATATCGGATGAAAGCGCGTGCGCGTCTGCGGACGATCGTCCCAATGCGAGCGTAGAGCCCCTGACTGCATCTGCTCGAAGCCCACCGCCAGCACGCAGTCGACCTGGCCCATCTCCACGGCGCTGCGCGCCAGGTAGAGTGCGGTCGAACCGGACGAGCAGTTGTTGTTGACGTTGAAGATGGGAATGCCGGTGCGCCCCACCTCGTACAGCACGGTCTGGCCGCAGGTGGAGTCCCCGTAGACGTAGCCCGCATAGGCGGACTGCACCTTGGCGTAGTCGAGGCCGGCATCGGACAGCGCCAGGCGCACCGCCTCCGCGCCCATCTCCACGTAGGTGGGGCTGGCCCCCGGCTTGGTGAACGGGATCATGCCGACACCGGCGATGAATGTCTTCTGGGTCAAGGGGGCGTTCTCCTGTTCATGCCACGCTGCAACTGCGCAGCGGGGGCTCAGGAAACGATCTTGGGCGAGGCGAACGACGCTGTCGCCACTCCCGTCGGGGGGGTGAGCACGGCGTTGCGCGCCAGATAGGCGTCGCGAAGCTCGCGCTTGAGCACTTTCCCGAGCGGGTTGCGCGGCAGATCGGCCACAAGCTGCACGGAAGCAAGACGCTGGACCTTCCCCAGGCGGAGGTTGCACCATTGCTGTATTTCCTGCGCGTCGACGTCGCTGCCCGTACGCCGTATCACGAAGGCCACCGGTGTCTCGCCCCAGCGTTCCGACGGGACGCCGACGACCGCCGCTTCCTGCACCTCGGGATGCCTGCGCAGCTGGGCTTCGAGGTCGCTCGGGTACACATTGAAGCCGCCGCTGATGATCATGTCCTTCTTGCGATCGACGAGCACCAGGAACCCATCCGGGTCGAAGTAGCCGATATCGCCGCTGCGCAGGAAACGCCTGCCCTGCGCGTCGAACCATTCCATCTCCCGACTGGCGACGACCTGTCCGTGGTAGCCGTCCATCATCACGTCGGAACGCCCGACGATCTCGCCGGCCTTGCCCGGCGGCAACATCTGGCCTCTTTCGTCGATCACGTGGAACTCGCTGCCGCTGGTCGGGCGGCCCACGGTATGCAGCTTCTCGGGGTATCGGTGCGCTTCCAGCATGCAGCTGCCGCCCCCCTCCGTCGTGCCATACAGCTCCACGAGCCCACCAGGCCAGCGCTGCACCGCCTCGCGCTTGAGCTCCGGGGGGAACGGTGCACCGGCGCAGATCTTCAATCGGAAGCTGGAAAGATCGAAGGCCGCGAATTCCGGCTCGGCCAGAATCCGCCGGTATTGCACCGGCACCAGCATCGTGTGGGTCGCCCGCTCGTGCTGCGCCAGCTCGAGGTACTGCCGGGCGTCGAATTTGGGCATGAGCACGGCGGCTCCACCGGCAGCAAGCGTGGGAAACAGGGCCACCAGCGTCGTATTCGAGTACAGCGGAGTGGCAAGGAGCATCACGGTGTCGGGCCCGTAGCCGAAGGCCTCCCGGCGCATAGCCTGCGCGGCGCGGCGCTCGTGCGTCTGCACGATGCCCTTGGGCATCCCTGTGGTGCCGGAAGAATAGATGATGTTGAACGACCAGAGAGAGTCGATCTGCACGGGTTGCGGCGCGCGCGCCGTGGTGCCCAGCCATGATTCCGGTTCGCCCGCGCTGCCGTCGAGCATCACGCAGAGGTCGCCCAGGCCTGCGTTGCGCACGAGCGGTGTCGTGGAGGCATCTGCGAAGACGAGGCTTGCCGGCGCACTCTGGGCCATCGCGGCCAGCGACTCCGCCGTCACGGTCGGCGGCATCGGAGCCACCGCCACGCCGACTCGCACAGCCCCGAGGAACACTGCAACGTAGCCGATCGACGTCGAGGCACACACCGCAACCACGTCCCCCACCTGTAGCCCTTCCCGCTGCAAGGCAGACCCAATTCGATCCGCCAGCGCATCGAGTTCGCCATAGCGGACCCGCCGATTGCCGCAAACGAGGGCGGTCGCCTCCGACCGTTGCCGGGCCTGCTGCCGCACCAGGTCGGGGACGCTGCGGAATGACGCACCGCAAGAGAACAAGTCAATGTGCATGGACAAAAGGACCAAGGAACTGCCGATCACCGTCGGCCCTCGGGAGATGCTATCCCCTGGGTGCCATGGCGCACCACCCGTCGCGGGTGGTCGCCATGACCGCTCCCTCCGGTATCGATGAGAAGCGAACGCCGCTTCGGAAGATCGCGCCGGCGGCTCCCTTGCCGTCCGGGACACCCGGAGACAGAGATGAGCAGCACCTCAGAGATCTCCAGGTGCCTCTTCCGCCCTCCGGCTTCGGTCACTCCTCGTTCGCCCACTCCACCTTCACCCCCAGGCCGCGCAGGTTCTCCACGAAGCGCGGATGCGCCCTTCGGATCGGCGCGGCGTTGCGGATCTCCGAGCGGCCCTCGATGCTGGCCGCGACCATGAACAGGGCGATGGCCACGCGGATGATGTAGGGGCTCTCCACCACGGCCGGCGTCAGCGGGTGGCCGCCGAAGGTGACCAGGCGGTGCGGGTCCGACGAGAACACGTGCGCGCCGAACTTCGACAGCTCGCCGGTCCAGCCCAGGGCGCCGTCGTAGACCTTGTTCCAGAACATGGCGTTGCCCCGGGCGCGCACGCCCAGGGCGATGAAGATGGGCAGCAGGTCCACCGGGAAGTAGGGCCACGGCGCGGCCTCGACCTTGGTGAGCACGTTGCTGGTGAAGGGCGTCTGCACCGTCAGCGGGCCGGGGCAGCGCGCCCGCGACCAGCCGTCCTCGTGCGTGACGTGCACGCCGAACTTGGCGAAGGTGCGGTCGATCAGCGGGAACTGTTCCGGCGCGCTGTTGCGCACCGCCACGTCGCCGCCGGTGATGGCGCCCAGCGCGAGGAAGGTGGTGATCTCGTGGAAGTCCTCGTCGAAGCGGAACTCGCCGCCGCCCAGCGCCGCGCCGCCGTGGATGGTGAGCCGCGAGGTGCCGATGCCCTCGATGCGCGCGCCCATCATCGCCATGAAGCGGCAGAACTCCTGCACGTGCGGCTCCGAGGCGGCGTTGGTCAGCGTCGAGGTGCCGCCGGCCGCCACGGCGCACAGCACGAAGTTCTCGGTGGTGGTGACCGAGGCGTAGTCCAGCCAGTGGTCGTTGGGCGAGAGGGCGCCCGCGCGCTGCACGCGCAGCGATCCCTCGGCGCGCTCGACCGCGGCGCCGAAGCGCTGGAAGACCTCCACGTGCGGATCGATCTCGCGCACGCCGAGGGTGCAGCCCTTCACGTTGTCCTCCAGCCGCGCGACGCCGAAGCGCGCCAGCAGCGGCGGCACCAGCATGATGGACGAGCGCATCTCCTCGGGCAGGCGGTGCCGCGCGGCGTCGAAGGCGGTGTCGCGGTGGTGCAGCGCCAGGGTGCCGGTGGCGTGGTCCATGCGCACCTCGCTGCCGAGGGTGCGGAAGATGTCGAGGATCTTGCGCACGTCGGTGATGTCGGGCACGCCGTGCAGCCGCAGCGGCTCGCGCGTGAGCAGGGTGGCGCACAGAACGGGCAGCACCGCGTTCTTGTTGGCCGACGGGGTGATGCGGCCGCGCAGCGGCGTGCCGCCGTGGACGATGAGGCTGGTCATGGGCGAGGTCGGTGGGAAGGCAACCGCACTCTATGCGCCCCGGCGCCCCGCACGAGGAAGCGCGCGTGAAGCGAAGATGAAAAGCGCGTGAAATGCGCGCAATGCGTCACGCCGCCCGGCCAGGCGGCAGCGCCCGCGCCTACTCGGCCTTGATCTGCCCCCTCGCCACGATGGTGCCGAACTTCGCGTTTTCGCCCTGAAGGAACGCCGCGAACTCCGCCGGTCCGGCGCCCATGCGGGTGACGCCGCTGTCCTCGAAGTTCTTCTGCACGCCCGGTGCGGCCAGCACCTGCGTCAGCGCGGCGTGCAGGCGCTCGACCACCTCGGGCGGCGTGCCCCGGGGCGCGAAGATGCCCTGCCACACCGCCACGTCGGCGCCGCGCCAGGCCGGCACGCCCTCGCCCAGCGGCAGCGCCTCGGGCATGGCCGGCGAGGGCTTGTCGGCCATGACGCCATAGACCCGCAGCTTGCCGGCGCGCGCCTGCTGCATCACCATCGACAGCGGCAGCACCGCCAGGTCGAGCTGGTTGCCGCTGAGGTCGGCCAGGATCTGCATGCCGGTGCGGTAGGGCACGTGCAGCATGTCCACCTCGCCTTGCTGCTTGAGCAGTTCGCCCCCCAGATGCAGCGAGGTGCCCACGCCCGAGCTGGCGTAGCTGTACTTGCCGGGGGCCGCCTTCAGTTCGGCGTAGAGATCGGCGGCGCTCTTCTGGGGCAGCGCAGGCTTGCCGGCCAGCGCCAGGGGCTGGATGCCCAGCAGCGTCACGGGCATCAGATCCTTCAGGCCGTCGTAGCGCACGGTGGAGGGCGTCACCATCTTCGCGATGACGACCGTGCTTTCCACCGACAGCAGCAGGGTGTGGCCGTCGGGCCGCGCGCGCACAGCCTTCTCGGTGCCGATGACGCCGCCGGCGCCGGCCACGTTCTCGATCACCACCGGCTGGCCCAGGCGCTGCGACAGCTCGGGGCCGATCCAGCGCGCCATCACATCCACGTTGCCGCCCGCCGCGTAGGGCACGAGGAGGGTGACCGGGCGCGTGGGCCAGGCGGGCTGCGCCGGGGCCGCGAACGGGCAGGCCAGCGCGGCCAGGGCCAGGGCGCCGCACAGGCGGCGGCGCGAGTTGACTGTGTTCAGCATGGGACTTCTCCTGAGTGAGGGGTCGGCCGCGCCGCGGTCCGTTCGGCTTCCAGCGCGGCGATGTCGCGCTCGAACTCGCGGCGCAGCGCGCGCTTGGCGTCGTCGTCCAGCCAGCAGGCCTCCACGCCCGCCAGGCTGAAGGCGCGGGCCTGTTCCCAGCCCCATCCGCAGCCGTCCAGCACCGTGGCGTAGGAGTGGCTGAGGTCGGTGTGGAACATCGCCGGATCGTCGGTGTTGAGGGTGACCGGCAGGCCGGCGTCCACCATCCGCTTCACGCCCTCCAGGCGATGGTGCTGGCGCCGCGTCACGCTGGTGACGCCGCAGACGCAGAAGTACACGCCGCAGTCGCATGCGCGGCGCACGGCGTCCTCGCTGGCCAGCAGGTTGTAGCCGTGGTCGAGCCGGTCGCAGCCCAGGAGGCGGATGCAGTCGTCGACGTTGGAGGGGGGCGCCTGCGCCAGCGTCTGGTTGTCCTCGCAGGCGTGCGCGGTGCGCTTGAAGCCGGCGCGGCCGGCGCGCTGGAACAGGGCGGCCATCTTCGCCGGCGGGCCGGCGTGCTCGGGGCCGTCCAGGCCGATGCCGACCACCAGCTCGTGGCGCTGGCCCACGATGTCGTCCATGGCCTGTTCGGCGCTGGCCAGCGGCAGGCCGCGGTCGATGGCGGCGATCAGCAGCGCCGAGCAGCCGGCATCGCGCTGCGCCGCCCGCACGCCGGCGGCCAGACCCTCGACCTGCACGCGGTAGGGTACGGCGGTCGCCATGAAGTACTGCGGGTTGAAGGACATCTCGACGTGGCGCGCGCCGCTGCGCGCCGCGTCCTCGATGGCTTCGTAGGCCACGCGCTCGAAGTCGCCGGCGCTGCGCACGGCCTGTGCGACCAGGCGCAGCACGTCGATGAAGTCGTAGAAGTCGCGGTAGGTGTAGAGCGTGTCCACCGGGCGCGGCAGCGCCAGCCCGTAGCGGCCCGCCAGCTCGGCGAGCGTGGCCGGCCGCAGGGTGCCCGCCATGTGGAAGTGCAGGTCCACCTTGGGCAGGCGGGTGAGCAGGGATGCAGGAATCGCGGCGGTCGTCATGGGCGAACCTTATCGGCGCCGCGCGCCCGTACCCAGCGCCGCGCTGTGCAGCCGGTTATGACACCGCTGTCATGGCCTCGGCCGGTGCGCCAGCGCGCGCGCCGCGGCCGTCAGCTCGCCGCGCAGCCAGCTCATCGCGCGGTTCTTGTGCGTGCGCTCGTGCCACACCAGCCGATAGCGGTGCGGCTTCACCGGCAGCGGCAGGGGCACGATGGCCAGCGGGTGTTCGGCCGCGAAATCCTCGGCCAGCAGCCGGCCGGTGGAAAAGACCAGGTCGCTGCGCGCCAGGATCGCCGGCGCCAGGCTGAGGAACTGGGTGCGCACGGCCGTGTGCACCGACACGCCCAGCTCGGCGAGCTGCGCATCGAGGATGGTGCCCTGCCCGGGCACGTGCTCCAGCGACGTGAGGTGCCTGGCGCGCCGGTAGTCGTCCAGCGTCATCGGTCCGCGCGCCAGCGGATGGTCCTTGCGCATCACGCACACCATCGGCTCGGTGAGCAGGCTCGCGGCGCGCAGGTGGGCCGGCAGCTCGGGCCAGATGGTGATGACCATGTCCACCTCGCCGTCGGCGAGCTGGCGGTAGTGCTCGAAGCGCGAGCCCAGGCCCCGGATGACCAGGTCGCACTCCGGCGCCTGGCGCGCGACACGCTCCACCAGGTCGGCGAAGAAGCGCTTGGGCAGGAAGTCGTAGGCGGCGACGCGCAAGCTCAGCCGCAGTGCATGCGGCTCGACCGGCATGGCGCCGGAGGTGAGCAGCGACATGTCGGCCAGGATGCGCCGCGCCGGCACCGCCAGCGAATGCGCGCGCTCGGTGAGCACCATGCGGTTGCCCACGCGCACCAGCAGCTCGTCGCCGGTGAGACGGCGCAGCGCCTTCAGGTGGCGGCTCAGCGCCGACTGCGCGATGCCCAGCTTGGCGGCGGCCTGCGAGACGCTGGCCTCCGTGATCAGGGCGTGGAGCGAGCGCAGCAAGGGCTCGTCCAGCCGGCGCTCGTAGTCCTGGTTGTCGGCGTCGAGCGGGTTCTTCACGGCAAGGCGAGTTCAGGGGGCCGGCTTCGGCACGGCGCTACCGCGATGGGCGATGCGACAGCAGCATGGCCGCATCGCTGCACCAGCCGACGACCGCATCGAAATAGCTCCCCCACACGCAGCCGCTGCAGCCCCGGCCGCAGCAGCCGACGGGCTCCGGCGGCGGGTTGCGGAAGCGCCCGACGCCCTCGGCAGCAAGCCGGGCCGCGAGTTCGTCGATGGCGCTGCGTGCAGAGGATGCATCGGTGATGGGGGGCAGGGTCACGCCCCGATGTTAGATCGGCCGGGCGGGCGCGGCGCCATGGCGGTGCTTCCGCAAGCGCCCGTCGGCGCTATGCTGGCGCAGCCCCGATCCTTTTTCCCATGCCCTTCGCCCTGGTCGATCCTCACAGCCTGCCGGTCGACCCGGTGGCGGCGGAGGACGCTCTGCTCGCGCGCGCCGAGGCGCTGCCCGCGCACCTGTGGGAGGCACCCGTCTCGCTGGTCGTGCCGCGCAGCTACCGCCGCCATGCCGCGCTGGAGGCCGCCCGCGCCCGCTTCGCCGCCGAAGGCTGCCCGGTGCACCTGCGGCAGTCGGGCGGCGGGCTGGTGCCGCAGGGGCCGGGCATCCTGAACCTGAGCCTGGCCTATCCGGTGCGCGGCACGCCGGGCGAATGGTCCGGGCCCATCTACCGCCACCTGTGCGATCTGCTGCGCGAGGCGCTGCGCCCCTTCGGCGTGGCCACGCACTGGCAGGCGGTGGAGGGCTCCTTCTGCGACGGGCGCTTCAACCTCGCCTGGGGCGAGGGCGCGGCCGCGCGCAAGATCGCCGGCACCGCGCAGTACTGGCGCCCGCTGCCGGCCGAACCGGGCCTGCCGCGCCGGCATGCCGTGCTGGCGCAGGCGGTGCTGCTGGTCGATCCGGACCTGGCGGCGGCCCATGCGCGCGCCAATGCCTTCGAGCAGGCGATCGCCAGCGGCCGCCGCTACGACGCCGCCAGGACGGTGAGCGTGGCGCAGGCCCTGGCCGAACAGGGCGTGCCCGTGCCGCCCGCGCTCATGGTGCGCGTGCGCCAGGCGCTGCACGCGGCGCTGGCGGCCTCGCGGCCGCCGTCGTCCGCGGGACAGCCCCGCTGACAGCGCCGCGCCCACGCCGTAAGCTCGGGCGCCATGACCGCCCCCAACGTTCCCCAGATCCGCCTCTACCAAAACTGGCTGCGCGAGACACGCGGCCTGTCCTTCGACAGCTACGACGCCCTGTGGCGCTGGTCCGTCACCGACCTGGACGGCTTCTGGCGCAGCATCTGGGACTACAGCGGCATCCAGTCGCCCGCGCCGCCTGCCGCCGCGCTGGCCGAAGCGCGCATGCCCGGCGCGGTGTGGTTCCCCGGCACGCAGGTGAACTACGCGCGCGAGGTGCTGCGCCACGTGCCGGCCGCACACGCCGCCGGCCTGCCCGCGATCGTGAGCGACAACGAACTGGGCCAGGTGCGCGAGATGGCCTGGCCCGAGCTGCAGCGCCAGATCGCCTCGGTCGCGCTGGCCCTCAAGTCGCTCGGCGTGCAGCGCGGCGACCGCGTGGCCGCCTACCTGCCCAACGTGCCCGAGACCATGGTCGCCTTCCTGGCCTGCGCCAGCCTCGGTGCCGTCTGGAGCGTGTGCGCGCCCGACATGGGCACCGCCGCCGTGGCCGACCGCTTCCGCCAGATCGCGCCCAAGGTGCTGATCGCCGTGGACGGCGTGCACTACGGCGGCAAGCCGCTGGACCGCAGCGCGGTGGTGCAGGAACTGCGCGCGCAGCTGCCCAGCGTGCGCAAGCTCCTGCTGCTCCAAACCCCCTTCGCCGCGCAGGCGCTCGCCGCCGACATGGCCTGGACCCAGGCCGCGGCGCGCGATGACGCCGAGGTCGCCGCCTTCGAACCCGAATGGCTGCCTTTCGACCATCCGATCTGGATCGTGTACTCCAGCGGCACCACCGGCCTGCCCAAGCCCATCGTGCACGGGCAGGGCGGCATCCTCGCCACCATGTATGCCAGCGGCCTGCACAACGACGTGGGCGCGAGCTACGGCGCCAACAACCTCGGCGAGCGCTACCACTGGTACAGCTCCACCGGCTGGGTGATGTGGAACGCGCAGCTCTCCGGCCTGGCCTTCGGCGCCACCGTCGTGATCTACGACGGCAATCCCGCCGGCAGCAAGGAGCAGCCCGACTGGACCGTGCTGTGGCGCTTCGCCGCGCGCCACAAGGTCACTTTCTTCGGCGCCGGCGCGGCCTACTTCACCCACTGCATGAAGGCTGGCGTGAGCGCGAAGGACTGCGGCGACCTCTCGCGCGTGCGCGCGCTGGGCAGCACCGGCTCGCCGCTGCCGGAAGACGTGCAGCGCTGGGGCACCGCGCAGCTGCTGGCCGCTGGCGCGAAGGACGTGTGGTGGTGCAACATCTCCGGCGGCACCGACTTCTGCGGCGCCTTCGTCGGCGGCAACCGCGAGCTGCCCGAAGTGCCGGGCCAGATGCAGTGCCGCCAGCTCGGCGCCTCGGTCGAGGCCTGGAACGAGGACGGCCACCCGGTGATCGGCGAGGTCGGCGAGCTGGTGTGCACCCGGCCCATGCCCTCGATGCCGCTGTACTTCTGGGGCGACGAGGGCAACGCGCGCTACCTGTCGAGCTACTTCGACACCTACCCGGGCGTGTGGCGCCACGGCGACTGGATCAAGGTCGGCGAGGACGGCGGTTGCATCATCTACGGCCGCAGCGACGCCACCATCAACCGCCAGGGCCTGCGCATGGGCACCAGCGAGATCTACAGCGCCGTGGAGGCGCTGCCCGAAGTGCTCGACTCGATGGTGGTCGACCTCGAATACCTGGGTCGCGACAGCTACATGCCGCTGTTCGTCGTGCTGCGCCCCGGCATCGCGCTGGACGACGCGATGCGCAGGAAGATCGGCGACGCGATCCGCAACGCGCTGTCGCCGCGCTTCCTGCCCAACGACATCTACCAGGTGGCCGAGATCCCGCGCACCCTGTCGGGCAAGAAGCAGGAACTGCCGATCAAGAAGCTGCTGCTGGGCCAGCCGCTTGCGAAGGTGGTCAACAAGGAGGCGATGGCCAACCCCGGCTGCCTGGACTGGTACGTGCGGCTCGCCGAGCGGCACAACGCGGCGCACGCGCAGGCCTGAGCCCTCACCACGCCGCGGGCTGCCCCTGCAGCGCACGCTGCGCCAGGAGGAAGAGCGCCGCGTTCCAGCTCTGTCCCGCCATGCCCATGGGCGCCAGCGTGCGGCCATGGAACCATTCGGTGAAGCGCCAGCCGTCCAGCGCATTGGCCTGCGCCAGCCGCACCAGCGCGTCGCGCGCCATCTCGTCCAGGCCCAGCCGCGCCAGCGCCATCACCCAGAAGCCGCCCACGAAGGGCCACAGCCCGCCGTTGTGGTACTGGTGCGCCAGGTTCTGCCGGTGCCGGCCCATGTAGGCGCGCCACTGCGCGTGGCTGGGCGCCATCGGGTGCAGCGTCACGCGCACCGGGTACGGCTCGGCCGCGCGCGCCGCCGCGATGGTGCGCACGATGCGGTGCGCCATGGCCGTGTCGGCCAGGCCGCTCTGGATCGCCAGCACGTTGCCGAACACGTCGCCCTCGTCGCCCACGAAGGCCAGGTTGACGAAGCTCAGGTACAGCCCCGGATCGCGCCGCCCGCGCCGCGCGTAGTGGCGCAGCAGCCGCGCGCGGTGGTACTCGGGCAGGTCGCGCTGGAAGGGGTTGAACAGGTGGTTGAAGTGGTGCCGCGTCTGGTCGGCCTGCGCGAGCGCGAAGCGGCGCTTGACCTCGAACCACAGCGCGTTGGTGTAGAGCACGTAGCCCGAGCGCGGCATGATGTCCGCCCAGTCGCTGGCCTCGTTCTGCTGCAGCAGGCGGAAGTGCTGGTGCTCCTGCGCCAGCAGCCAGCCGATGGCCGACTCCACTTCGCGCGCCCAGTGCGCCGCGCCCACGTCGCCGTGGCGCCGCACGTGGTCGGCCGCGATCAGCCACCACAGCGTGGCGTCGATGCAGCCCAGGTACCAGAAGTCCGCATCGCGCCCTTGCGGGTCCACGTACTTCGGAATCTGCCCGTTGGCCGCCTGCTGCGCCGCCAGCGCATCCAGGCTGGCCACCGCGCCCCGTTCCAACGCCGGCACGCCGCTGCCGCACATCGCCATCACGCACATCGCCGCATCGCGCCCGAAGATGCGCGTGTAGCGCCGCGCCACCGCCGCCTGCGTGGGGCTGGCCGCCAGGATGCCGTGGGGGGTGAGGTTGCGCTCGAGGAGGGCGAGACAGGCTTGGGTGCAGGCGGGGAGGAGGGAAGAAGCGTCGGGGAGCGTCATGGGGAGGGGGTGTGCGTCATGCTTGTTGCCGGGCGGTGGCCGCAGCCGGTACTGTCTCATGCGGGTGCCGCGCGCGTCGCCGATCCATGCCGTGCTGCCTCCATCCGCCCGGCGATCGAACCCCATGTGTTCTGACTAGAATGCGTTTCCGCATCAAAGTACAGGGCTTCGATATTGTGCTGATTGGGCGTTTACGTGCGCGTCTCGCGCGCATCAGGCCGGCGGACCCCGGCCAGCTCCACCCCCCTTCGCCAGACCCAAGCCTCCTGGAATCGCGGGTCGCCATCACGCGATTCCTTTTCGTCGAGGACCCGCCGGAACCTGTGGATCTCTGCTTCGTCCTCGGGTGTCCGACGCCGACGAACATGGACCCCGCGATCGCGCTTCACGCACGCGGCTTCGCCCCCGTGATCATGGCCTCCGGCCATGGCCCTGCGCCGCAGCCGGTGCCGGAGGCCATCCAGTTCCGCGACTACGCCATCGCGCGCGGCGTGCCCGAGGCAGCGATCATGCTCGAGACCGAGGCGACCAACACCCGCGAGAATTTCGCCTTCTCCGCACCCATCATCGAGCGGCAGATCGGCTGGGCGCGCATCCGCCGCGTCGCGCTGGTCACCAAGCCCTACCACGCGCGCCGGGCGCTCATGACGGCGCGGCGTCACTGGCCGGCGCATGTACGCCTCGTCATGCAGCCCTCGCAGCAGCCCGACGACGTGCCCGCCGCGACCTGGTGGCAGACCGACACCGGGCGCGCCTACGTCCTGCGCGAACTGGTCGCCATCGGCACCTACGCCCAGCAAGGCGACATCGGCGATTTCTGATGCTGCCGGCACGCATCCACCTGGTGGGCATCGGCGGCGCGGGCATGGCGAGCCTCGCGCAGTATCTGCTGGCCTCGGGCCGCACGGTCACGGGCAGCGACCGGGCGCGCACGGCGGTCGTCGACCGCCTCGCGCGGGACGGCGCGCGGATCGCGCAGGATCACGACGAGGCCCGGCTCGACGGCGCGGAGCTGGTCGTGGCGAGCGACGCCATCCCCGCCGGCAACGTCGAGCTCGAGGGCGCGCGCCGCCGCGGCATCCCGGTGCTGCGCCGCGCCGAATGCCTCGACCTGCTGCGCGAAGGCCGTCGCGCCGTCATGGTCGCGGGCTCGCACGGGAAGTCCACGACGGGCGCCATGATCGCCTGCATCCTGGACGAGGCCGGTCTGGATCCCGGCTTCGCGCTCGGCGCCGACGTCCCCTGCCTGGACGACAGGCGTGCCCGGCCCGGCGGCCCCGGTCTCTTCGTCGCCGAGGCCTGCGAGGCCTTCCGCAACCTCGATGCCCTGAACCCCCACATCGCCGTCCTCACCAACGTCGATGACGAGCACGTCAACCACTACGCCTCGCAAGCCGCGCTGGAGGAGGCCTTCACCGCCTTCGCCCAGCGGGCGCGCGCCGTCGTCGCGTCCGGCGAGGATCCCGGCGTCCAGCGCCTCGGGCTGCCGGGCGGCAAGGTCACCTGGTTCGGTCTCGATCCCGGCTGTGCCGTCTGCGCGCAGCCCTGGCCCGCCCCCTTCGCGCCGCGCCTCGGCGAGGTCCAGCTCGACCCCATCGAGCTGCGCCAGCCCGGCGACCATGTGCGCCGCAACGCGCTGGCCGCGATCGCGACCTGCCAGCTGCTGGGCGTCGCGCCGCAGGCCATGGTCCGCGGCCTCGCGCGCTTCACGGGCGTCGCGCGGCGCTGGCAGGAGCTCGGCGAGGCCTCGGGCATCCGCATCGTGGACGACTACGCGCACCACCCGGCGGAAGTCGCCGCGACCCTGCGCGCGGCCCGCGCCGTCGCGCCGGGCCACCGCCTCGTGGCGGCCTTCCAGCCGTTGCTGCACTCCCGCGTGCAGCGCCTGCAGGAAGAGTTCGCCGAGAGCCTCGCCCTGGCCGACCAGGTGCTGCTCCTCGATGTGGACGATGACGGCGAGGGCGCACGATCAGCCGGCAGCGCGGCCATTGCCGCGGGGCTGCGACGCCGCGGCATCGCGGTCGTCCAGCGCGACGATGCCCAGGACCTGATCGCCCACGTCCGCGACGACCTCTGCGCCGGCGACTTCCTGCTGGTCATGGGCGGCGCCGGCATGGCGGGCGTCGCCCAGAGGCTGCATCGCCAGCTGACAGCAGCAGAAGCGCCGCGGCCAACACCCGCGGCTGCGCTCACCCCGCGGCGCTGGACGCAGCGCATCGCCGAATCCTGGCGCCTGCCGCAGACCTTCGTCGCGCTGTTTCGCGCGGCCGTGCGCGCCGACCCCGATGCCCCGGCGCTGCTCGGACGCGACGGCACGCTGTCCTATGCCGCGCTCGATCGCGCCAGCGACGAGCTCGCTGCCGGACTCGCCGTGCGCGGGCTGGCCGGTGCCGTCATCGGCGTGGCCTTGCCGCTCGGCGCGGAGCTGATCGTCGCCCTGCTCGGCGTGATGAAGGCCGCAGGCACCTACCTGCCGCTCGACCTCGCGCTGCCCGAGGCGCGCCGTGCCTACATGCTGGAACAGGCCGGCGCCGCGGCCCTGATCGCGCGCGACGCCACGGCGGGCGTGCCCGTCATGTCCGCCGCGGCGCTGCGCGCCATCGGCGGCGCGGTGCCGCCCGCGCCGCGGGGCCGCAGCGGCGCCTACATCTGCTTCACTTCCGGGTCGACGGGATACCCGAAGGGGATCCGCATCGACCAGGCGGCGCTTGCCGCGCTCCTGCGCGACACCGTGGCGCGCTTCGAGATCCGCCCCGGGGCCCGGGTGCTGCTCAACACGTCGATCGGCTTCGACGTATCGCTGGCCGAGATCTGCGGCGCGCTGGCCGGCGGGGGTGCGCTGGCGGTCGCCGGCACCCGGCCCCTGGGCGGGGAGCGCCTGGCGGATGCCCTGGCGCAGATGGCCGCAACGCACCTCTGCGTCACGCCGAGCCTGCTCGCGAGTGCCCGGCCGCGCGCGCTGCCCCAGCTGCGTTGCGTCATCGCCTGCGGCGAACCCTGTGCGCCGGAGCTGGTTGCCGGCTGGGGACCGGGGCGGCGCTTCTTCAACGTCTACGGTCCGACCGAGGCGACCATCTATGCCACGGCCGCCCTGTGCGAACCCGGCGCCGAGGTCACCATCGGCACCGCGCTCGGCCATGTCGAGGCCCATGTGCTGGATGAGGCGCTGCAGCCCGTCGCCGCGGGCGAACTGGGCGAGCTGTGCCTCGCGGGCCCGGGCGTGTCCGCGGGATACATCGGCAGGCCCGAGGAAACGGCCGAGCGCTTCGTGCAGACGACCATCGGGCGGCGCCATCTGCGCGTCTACCGCACGGGCGACATGGTCCGGCGCGGCGATGACGGCGGCCTGCGCTTCATCGGCCGTGCCGACACGCAGGTCAAGATGCACGGCGTGCGCATCGAACTGAGCGAGATCGAGCGCGTCGTGCTTCGCGAGGAGGGCGTGGTCGACGCCGCCGTCTGCCTCGCCAAGGGGCCGCGCCCGGCGCTCCTGTGCTTCGTGCAGGCTGCGCGCGACAGCGCACCCGATCTTGCCGCCCTGTCGAGGCGGCTGGCCGAATGGCTGCCGGAAAGCGCCGTGCCGTCCCGCATCCAGCTCGTGCCCGGCATCCCGCTGACGCCGAGCGGAAAGAAGGACCGCCAGAAGCTGATCGCGGAGCATGGCAGCCGCAGCGTCACGCGCGCGCCGGAATACTGGCCGCCGCGCACCGAGACCGAGCAGCGCCTCGCCCCGCTGTGGCAGGAGGTGCTGGGGCTGCCGGACCCGGTCGGCATGCTCGACCGATTCCCCGCGCTGGGCGGCGACTCGCTCGCCTCCCTGATCCTGATCCTGCTCGTCGAGGAGCGCTTCGGCGTCACCGTGCCGCCGGGCTATTTCGGCCGGATCGGCGCGCTGCCGCAGATGGCCACGCATCTCGACGAACTGCTGTGGCATCGCGATGGCGCCGCCGCAGGCGGGCAGGGCTTCACGGCGAGCCGGATCTACCGGCGCATGCGCGATCTCTGCGGGCACTGGCCCGGCACCCGCCTCTCGCCCGAGAACCTGATCTGCACCCTCGGCGCGCCCGAAGCCCGGCACGACCTTTTCCTGTGCTGCCAGATGGAGGAGGAATTCATCGCGCTGGCGGCGCGCCTCTCGCCGGCCTTCCGTGTCCACGGCATGCGCTCCGGCCATCTCGTCATCGACAACGGACCGGGCGGCATCCGCCAGCTCGCCGCCCGCTATGCCGAGGAGATCGCGGCGCTCGCCCCGCGCGGTCCCGTGCTGCTGGCCGGGGTCTGCCAGGGCGGCGCCATCGCCAGGAGCATCGCGCAACGGCTCGTCTCCGAAGGCCGCACGGTGCCGCTGCTGGTCCTGATCGAGTCCGGCCGGCCGCAGCCCTACGAGGGCCGCGTCGCGCTGATCTGCGCGCAGGACAGCTTCCTCAATCCCCTTCGGCCCGGCGGACCCGGCCTCGCCTCCTACGAGGCGGCATTGCCCGGCGGCGTCAGCCTCGACCTGGTCCCCGGCATCCACGGCAGTGTCTGCGTCGAGCCCACGGTGCAGTTCCTGGCCCATCATCTGACGCGACGGATGGAAGCGGCGCTCGGCCGCTGCGCGGTCGACGCGTGACCATGCGCCGATCCTTGCGGCGGCTGGGGCGCATCGTCCGCGCGGGTCTGGGCATGGCGCTCGGCATGGTCGCCTACCCGGCCGCCTGGTTCGGCTGGTTCCGCCCGCGCGACAAGCTGGCCGCGGCGGTCGGGGACCTGCTGCTGGTCGGCTTCTACGGTGCGAGTGCGGCATCGCCGTCGGCCTGCCTGCTGGCCCGGCAGGCGCGCCGGGGCCAGGTGGGTGCGGTCTTCTTCGTCAACCAGAACATCGGCACGGCCGACGAGGTAGCCGGGCTGCTTCGCCTGTTCCGCGCCGGAAAGGCGAAGCCGTTGCTGGCCATCGACCATGAGGGCGGCGTCGTGCAGCGGCTGACCGAGGCGCAGGGCTTCACCCGCGTGCCCGCGGCCCGGGACGTCGCCGCCACGATGTCGCCGGCACAGGCCCGCGCCCTGTATGCCCAGGCGGGACGGGAGCTGGCCGCGCTCGGCTTCGACATCAATCTCGGGCCGGTGGTGGATGTCGACGAGCCCGCCAACCCGGCGATCGGTGCCTTCGGGCGCGCCTACGGCACCGATCCCGAACACATCGCGGCCTATGCGCAAGCCTTCGTGGAAGGTTTCGCGAGCGCGGGCATCCTCTGCGCGGCCAAGCACTTTCCCGGCCATGGCCGCGCGGTGAGCGACAGCCATGACGAGGCGGCGGATGTCTCCGCGACCTGGACCGAGGCGGAACTGGAGCCGTTCGCCCGCCTGATCGCCTCGCGCCACGCGCCGCCCATGGTGATGACGGGGCATCTCCGGCGCGTGCCGGTGGCGCCGGATGGGCGGCCGGCAACCGTCTCCGCGCCCATCGTGACCGGCTTGCTGCGCGGGCGATTGGGCTACCGGGGCGTCGTCGTGACGGACGATCTCGACATGAAGGCGGTCAGCCACACCATGGGCAGAGAGGAAGCCATCGTGCAGGCGATCGCAGCCGGCAGCGACCTGCTCATGATCAAGAACCTCTTCGGCTACGACCCATTGATGCCGCAGCGCGCGGTGGGCTGGGTCCGCGCGGCCATCGCGCGGGGGCGCCTGAGCGAGCAGCAGGTCATGGAGGCCGCCGAACGGGTCCGCGCCATCAGGCGCCAGGCCGGGCGGCCGCCCTGCAATCCGGGTGTGTGACGTCCTTGGCCCATCGGTGATGCGGCCCTTGTCACCCTGGCCAGGGCGGCTTCGTCCGATCCCGCCGACAATGCACCCGGTCGGCCGGACCGCCGGGGTCTCTTCTTCTGCGGTGCCGCACACCCTCTCCGCCTCCTGCCGCAGGCTTCGCCTGCGCCCCTCGCCCGATCCGCTTCCGTGCCTTCCTCCCCGCCGACCCGCGCCCTCGCCGCGCTGACCTTCGCTTTCATCCTCAGCCAGTTCTTCCGCTCCTGCCTGGCGGTGATCGCGCCCGAGCTGCAGCACGACCTGGCCCTGTCGCCGGCCGGCTTCGGCGCGCTGTCGTCGTGCTTCTTCCTGGCCTTCGCCGTGGCGCAGATCCCGGTGGGCATCGCCTTCGACCGCCACGGCGTGGGCGCGCCCACGCGCTGGCTGCTGGCGGTGGGCGTGGCCTCGGCGCTGCTGTTCGCGCTGGCGCCGGGCGGGGCCACGGCGATGCTGGCGCAGGCGGGCCTGGGCCTGGCCTGCGCGCCGGTGTTCATGGGGCTGATGCACTACGCCTCGGAGCAGCTGCCGCCGCACCGCTACGTCGCCTTCGTGGGCCGGGCCAACGCGCTCAGCATGGTGGGCGCGCTGGCCGCCACCTTCCCGCTGGGCTGGGCCGCGCACCGCATCGGCTGGCGCGTGGCCATGGGCGCGGCGGCGGTGTGCATGCTGCTGGCCTGCCTGGGCGTGTGGCGCCACGTGCGCGACCGCGGCCATGCGCAGGCGCGGGCCGAGGCGCCGGCCGCCATGCTGGCCGGCAGCGCGCGGCTGCTGGCGATGCCGGCGCTGTGGACGCTGATCCCGATGTGCGTGGCCCTGGCGGCGGGCACGTCCTTTCGCAACGCCTGGGGCGGGCCCTACCTGGCCGAGGTGTTCGGCCTCGGGCCCGATGCGCGCGGCCTGGCGCTCACGCTGCTGAGCCTGGGCGGCTTCGGCACCGCCCTGCTGCTGCCGGTGCTGGTGCGGCACAGCTCGCTGCGCGCCACGGTGGTGGGATGGACGCTGGCCTCGCTGGGCGGCGCCGTGGGCCTGGCGGCCTGGCCGGGCGGCGGCGCGCTGGCGCTGCACCTGGCGGGGCTGACGCTGCTGGCCACGGTCGGCATGCTGCACCCGCTGGTGATGACGCACGGCCGCGACCTGCTGGCGCCGGCGCTGCGCGGCCGCGGGCTGGGGCTGCTCAACAGCTTCGTGTTCCTGGGCTCCTCGCTGGCGGCCTGGGCCTTCGGGCAGATCGCGGAGGCCGGCCAGCGCGGGGAGTGGGGCGCAGGCACGGTCTGGAGCGCGATCTTCGGCTGCGCCGGCGTGCTGATGCTGCTGGGCGTGCTGCCCTACCTTTTCAGCCCGCGGCCGGGCCGGGCCGCCGGCGCACAATCGACCGCATGAGCAAGCGCAAGTCCCTTCTTCTTCTCTGCGCCATGGCGGGTGCGTTGCTGGCCGGCTGCGCCGCCCCTTCGTCGCCGCCGGCGGCGGTCGCCACACTGCAGGTGAGCGGCAGCGTGAGCTACCGCGAGCGCATCGCGCTGCCGCCGGACGCCGAGATCGTGGTGCAGCTGCAGGACGTCTCGCGCATGGACGCGCCGGCCGTGGTGCTGGCCGAGCAGCGCATCCGCGCCGAGGGCCGGCAGGTGCCCTTCGTCTACGCGCTGCCGGTCGACCCCGCGCGCATCGATGCGCGCATGCGCTACACCGTCTCGGCGCGCATCCTGCGCGGCGGGCAGCTGCTGTTCATCAACGACACCGCCCATCCCGTGCTCACGCAGGGCGCGGGCCGCACGGCCGACCTGGTGCTGGTGCGCACGGCGGGTCGCTGATCGGCGGCCGCAGAGAAATCCGCACGCCGGCCACGCTGTTCGGACAGGACCACAATGGGCTTTCCATGCGGCAACTTCTCCTTCTCGCAGCGTTGATCGGCTTCGCCGCGGCGTCCGGCGCCGAGGTGATCCGCTGCACGGACGCCGAAGGCAGGGTGAGCTACACGGACACGCGCTGCCCGCCCGGTGCGCGGCAGACCGGGCAGGTGGCGGAGCCTGCGCCTGCCGCGCCTGGTTCCGAGAGCGCCGGCCGCGCCTGGCAGCCGCCGCCCGAGCCGGCATCGCCCGCCGCGCCGCCGCAGCAGCAGCAGTCGCCCGGCCCGGTCATCATCGACGGGCGCGGCCACCCGGAGCAGCCGGCCGGCGATCCGCGCTGGAGCGAGCGCGGCGACGATCCGTTCTACGTCGACAGCGGCGAACCCTATCCGGGCGTCTACCGTCCGCAGAGGCCGCCCCGCGACATGCGCCCGCGCCTGCGGGACTGCGACGCCTCCGGCTGCCGGGACACGCAGGGCAACCACTACGACCGCTCGGGCCGGCTGGACCGCTACCAGCGCCCCGACGGCAAGACCTGCCGGCCGGTGGGCACCACCGTCGTCTGCCGCTGAGCGGCGCTCAGTTCCTGCAGCTGCCGCCCATCGACACGCTGCCGTCGCGGCATTCGGTCAGGATCGCGTCCTCGCCCGGCGCCGCGCCGGCGGGCGCATCCGGCCGTTCGTAGACGATCTTCTTGCGGCCCATCTCGCAGGTGCCCACCACCCGGCCGGCGGCCGGCGCCTCGGCGTCGACCACGCTCACGGTGAAGCGGGCCACGCCGGCGGCGGCGATCTTCGCCTCGATCTCGGCGCGCAGGGTTTCGCAGGTGCTGGCGCTCGCGGCGCCGGCGAGGGCCCAGGCGATGGGGGCCAGCCAGAGCTTGGTCATCTGTGTCGTCTCTCGCGCAATCGCGGGTTGAAACGGCCCAGTCTAGCGCGCCCGGCTCACCCCGCTGCCGGCACCGGCATGCGCCGCCGTACGCGCAGCAGCAGCGTCACCGCGATGCCCATGTTCAGCAGGTTCCACGCGATGCCGTTGACGAAGGCCGCGTGGTAGCTGCCCGTGAGGTCGAACACCTTGCCCGACATCCAGCCGCCCAGCGCCATGCCCAGCAGCGTGCACATCAGCACCGTGCCCACGCGCGCGCCGGCCTCCGCCGGCGGGAAGTGCTCGCGCACGATGATCGCGTACGAGGGCACGATGCCGCCCTGGAACAGCCCGAACAGCGCCGACACCAGGAACAGCGGCACCAGGCCGTCGAAGGGCAGGAACAGCAGCAGCGCCACGCACTGCAGCGCCGAGCCCAGCAGCAGCGTGCGCAGGCCGCCGATGCGGTCGCAGATGGCGCCGGAGATCAGCCGGCTGGCGATGCCGAAGCCCAGCATCAGCGACAGCATCTGCGCCCCGCGCGCAGCGCCGTAGCCCAGGTCGGTGCAGTAGGCCACGATGTGCACCTGCGGCATCGCCATCGCCACGCAGCAGGCGGTGCCGGCCACGCACAGCAGGCCCTGGGCCATGCCCAGGCTGAGCCCGAAGGGCCGCATCGATGCCGCCACCGCCGGCGAGGCGCCGCCCGGCGCGGCGGCGGGCGCCGCGGCGAGGGCCGGCGGCCGCGCGCGCATGCACAGCGCCAGCGCGGCCATGCTCAGGCCGCAGAACAGGCCCATGCCGAAGTAGGTCTGGCGCCAGCCCACCTCCTCGACGAAGTGCTGCACGATCGGCGGCCACACCGCGCCGGCCAGGTAGTTGCCGCTGGCGCACACCGCCACCGCGATGCCGCGCCGCTTGACGAACCACAGCGAGGTGTCGGCCACCAGCGGCGCGAAGGCGGCGCCGCTGCCCAGCAGCCCGACCAGCAGCCCCTGCGCGATCGCGAAGCCCACGATGCCGTCGGCCATGCTGCAGGCCACGTAGCCCAGGCCCAGGCTGACGGCGCCGATGAGCAGCGGCCACATCACGCCGAAGCGGTCGGCCAGCCGGCCCATCAGCACGCCGCCCACGCCGAAGCCGATCATCAGCAGCGTGTAGGGCAGCGAGGCATCGGCGCGCGCGATGCCGAAGTCGGCCTGCACCGCCGGCAGCACCACCGACACCACGTACATGCCGCTGCTGCCCACGGTCATGAGCAGCAGGGTCACGAAAAGCCGCATCACGGCATGGCGCGAGTCGGGTTGGTGGGCCTGTGGCGGCGATGTCTCCATGGTTCTTCTTTTCTGCGCGCCGGCGCCGGCGCCGGCGCCGGGGCGTAGCCTACAGCCAGTTGCCGTCGCTGGGCATGCGGATGGTGGTCGCCGGGTCGCCGCCGCCGAACAGCGAGCCGATGAGGATGCTCAGGAGGGAGACGAACACGCTGGCGAACAGCGCGGTCCAGAAGCCCGAGACCTTGAAGCCGCGCACCAGCGCCGCCACCAGCAGGATCATCAGCGCGTTGATCACCAGCAGGAACAGGCCGAAGGTCAGCAGGGTCAGCGGCAGGGTCAGCACGATCAGCAGCGGCTTGACGATGGCGTTGGCGAAGCCCAGCAGCAGCGCCGAGACGACCAGCGCGCCGGTGCTGTCGAAGCTCAGCCCCTTGAAGATGTGGCTGGCCACCCAGAGCGAGAACGCGATGATGGCCCAGTGGAGGAGGAAGGGAGCGAGGTTGTCCAGCATGCGGGCCATCATATCGGCGCATGCGCGAGCAGTCTCAGGGCGGGCCCAGCGCCTTCAGGGCCAGGTCGGTGTCCATGTACTCGGTGAGTTCGCGCAGCTGGCCGTCCTCGACGCGGAACACCATGCAGTAGCTGTTGTCGTAGCGCTGGCCGGTGGTGGTGGTCACCTGGCCCCGGCATTGCACGGCCACGTGGTCGTCTTCCGCGATGAAGCGCTGTGCGCGGTTGGTGTACGTGTCGGCGAAGCGCGCGAACAGCGGTTGCAGCAGCTGCTCGCGCACCGCCTGCCTGCCCTGCCAGGTGCGCGACCAGGCCGACTGGCCGGCGATGGTCCAGCTGAAATCCTCGGCCATGCTGTCCGTGAAGGGGCGGCCGTTGCCCTCGGCGAGTTCGTCGAAGATGCCCTGCAGAAGGGCCTTGTTGCGGGTGGCGTCGGATGTGCTCATCGTCGTTGTCTCCTGGGAGCGGGGTGGGGGGAAGGGGGCTTGGCGAGCGCGTCCAGCGGCGGGCGCCGGCCGGTGCGCACCCACTGGGCATAGAAATCGATCTTGTCGTCGAGCAGCGCGAGGGCCTCGGTCCATTCCGCGATGGTGTCGCGCACGCGCTGGCGGTGCGCCTGCAGCAGCGCCTCGCGCTCGGCGAGCGTGGCCTTGCCCTGCGCCACGAGCGCGGTGTAGCGGCGCATCTCGGCCACCGACATGCCGGTGCGGCGCAGCCGGTCCATCAGCTGCAGCCAGCCGACGTGCAGCTCGCTGTAGCGCCGGCGCCCGCCGGTGTCGCGCCGCACGCCGGGCACCAGGCCCTGGCGCTCGTACCAGCGGATGGTGTCGATGCTGCGGCCGGTGCGCGCCGCGATGGTGCCGATCAGAAGGTCGTCGTGCATGGCAGGAATCTCCTGACCGCATTGGACGACCTGGAGTGCACTCCAGGTCAAGGGGGCCGGCGCACTTTTTTTGGCCGGGCCGCGTCTTCAGCCCGGCAGCAGCTCGTACAGCGTCAGCGGCGCGCGGCGCCCGCGCAGTTCCACCGGCTCGATGCGCCGCACCGGCAGGCGCCCGCGCAGTTCGGCGAAGACGGTGTCGGAGATCAGCACGCGCGTGCCCAGGTCCTTGTTGATGCTCTCGATGCGGCTGGCCACGTTCACCGTGTCGCCGAAGGCGGTGTAGGCCAGCCGTTCGTTGGAGCCCAGCACGCCGGTGATCGCCATGCCGCTGTGGATGCCGATGCGGGTGCTGAACTCGGGCAGCCCCTGCGCCGCCCATTCGCGGTTGAGCGCGTCCATCTCGGCCTGCAGCTCCAGTGCCGCGCGGCAGGCCTTGAGCTCGGCGTCGGGCAGCTCGGCCGGCGCGCCCCACAGGATCATCATGCCGTCGCCGATGTACTTGTCGATGGTGCCGCCGTGCCGCGCGACGATGGCCGCGGCCAGGTCGAAGTAGCGCGTGAGCTGCTGCACCAGCACGTCGATGGGCGTCACCTCGGCGATGCGGGTGAAGCCTTCCACGTCGGTGAACATCACCGTCACCTGGCGCGGCTCGCCGCTCGGGCCCAGGGTGTGGCCCCGGTCCATGAGCTTGGTCACCACGTCCACCGGCACGAACTTGCGGAAGGCCTTCAGGCCGCGTGCGGAATCGTCCAGCGCCTGGTCGAGTTGCTGGATCTCCAGCACGCGGCTGGGCACGCGCGGCAGGTTGTCCAGCTGCAGGCGCCCGATGCGCCGCGCGATGCGCGACAGGCTTTCCACCGGCGCCGTGACGCGCTTGGCCAGCCGCAGCGAGATCAGCACGATCACGCCGAGGAAGGCCGCCACCAGCGCCAGCGCCCACAGCACCGCGCGGCGCAGGCCGCCGAGCAGTTTGTCCTCGGGCACCCAGCTGATCAGCCGCCAGCCGGTGGCCGGGATGCGCGAGGTCTGCACCAGGTAGCGCCGGCCTTCGTGCGCGATCGCGAAGGCGATGCTCGCCGTGCCGCGCGCGCTGCCGTCGGCCAGCATCTGCGCATGCACCGCGCCGAGCACGCCGTCGCGCGGCGCCTCGAGCTGCTGCGTGCGGCCGGGGCGGTCGCTGCGTGCCAGCACCTGGTATTCGGCGCTGAGCAGCGCGCTGTCGCCGTAGCCCGTGCGGCTGAAGGCGCGCACGAAATCGGACAGCCGCCCCAGCGTCACGTCGCCGGCCGCCACCAGCGCGTGCGCCCGGCCGTCCGCGTCGTGCCGCCGGCTGGGCAGCGCATAGGTCACGCCCAGTTCCTGCGACGCCGAGAAGATGTAGGGCGTGGTCCACACCGGGCCCTGCGTCTGCGTGGCGCGCTGGTGCCAGCTTCGGGACTGCGGGTCGTAGCCGGTGTGGAAGACCTGGGTGCGCACCGTCGCGTAGCGCTGCTGCGTGTCGGCGCCTTCGTCCGCCTGGGGCTTGTAGTCCCAGGTCTCGGTGGTGATGCCGTTCTCGCGCACGATGTGGCGCACGGCCGGATCGGGGTAGCGCTGCACCATCAGCATGCGGCCGGCATCGTTGGCCACGTACAGGCTGTCCAGCTCGGGCGACTGCTGCAGCAGCACCCAGAGCAGCTCGGCGCTCTGCGCCGCGCCGGGGCCGGACGGCCGCAGGCTGGGCGAATCGCCCAGCGCCTGCACCACCGACACCGCCTTGGCCAGGAAGGCGATCACCTTGTCTTCAGTGCGCAGGTGGTCGGCGCGGTGCGCCGATTCGCCGATCGTCGCCACCAGGCGCTGCGAGCCCCAGTAGCCCAGGGCCACCAGCAACAGCGACTGCACCAGCACCACCGCGGTGATGATGGTGCCCACGTCGACGCGGAAGCGGCGCAGGCGGTTCGGGTTCGGGGAGCTGGAATCGGACATGGGGGCAGGCAGGGCCGTCGGCGGGACAAACGCGGCAAGCCGCGATCATGCGCAAGAAGCGCGGCCTTCGCACGGCTGAAACTGCCTAAGAAACAATCTAATGACAATGTATGGCGAGTTCGACACAGTGCGGGACATCGATGTCGGGCGGCATTGTGTACTTTCTGTTTCCTTCCTCTATCCGGCGCCCTCGTGGGCCTGTGCCACCAGCCATGCGCGCAGCAGCGCGAGCGCCGGGCGCTCCTGCGCCGCCACCGGCGTGACCAGCGAGTAGCTGCGCTCGCCGCGCAGCGGGCGGTCGCAGGCCACCACCAGTTCGCCGCTGGCCAGCTCGTCCTCGATCAGCATGCGCGGCATCAGCGCGCAGCCCAGCCCGTGCGCGGCCGCCGTGGCGAGCATGGAGAACAGCTCGTAGCGCGGACCGCTGTGCGCGCGCGTGGTGGCCACGCCCTGCGCGTCGAACCACTGGCGCCAGCCCTCGGGGCGCGTGCTCTGCTGCAGCAGCGGCAGCCGGGCGACGGCCGCCGGCGAGAGCTGCCGCCGCGGCGCGATCAGCCGCGGGCTGCACACCGGCAGCACGTCCTCGTGCATCAGCACCACCGACTGCGTGCCGGCCCAGTTGGCGGTCTGCGCCGCGGTCCCGGCGTACAGCGCGGCGTCGAAGGGCGTGTCGTTGAAGAGGAAGGGACGCGTGCGCGTCTCGATGTGCACCGTGATGCCGGGGTGCCGCGCCGCGAAGTCCGGCAGGCGCGGGATCAGCCAGCGTGTGGCGAAGGTCGGCACCGCCGCGAGCTGCAGCGCGCCGCCCACGCCCTGGCGTGCCATCGCGTCCAGCGTGTCGCGCTCCATGGCGTCGAGCTGGCGCGCGATCTGGCGCGCGTAGTCGGCGCCAGCGGCCGTGAGCGCGACCCCGTGCCGCGTGCGGCGGAACAGCGCCAGGCCCAGGAAGGATTCCAGCCCCGTGATCTGGCGCGACACCGCGCTCTGCGTGAGCGCGAGCTCCTGCGCCGCGCGCGTGTAGCTCTCGTGGCGGGCCGCAGCCTCGAAGCAGATCAGGGCCTGGGTGGAAGGGATGCGTCTGCGCATGGTATGCGTGCTCCACATGGATCGGGCGGCGGGTTTCCGCTCGCCGGCGTGACCCGCCATTGTGCGATGGAGTGAGCAAAACGCATATCTGGTTGTGCAATTCTCGTTTGCGCCCCCGCGGTGCGCGGCCTACCATCGCTTATCTTTCCCTGTCACCCTCACACGCCATCAGGAGACCGCACATGGCCACCAAAGCCGCCTTCCAGTGGGACGACCCGCTGCTGCTGGATCAACAGCTCACCGAGGACGAACGCGCGGTGCGCGACGCCGCGCGCAGCTACTGCCAGGAGCA
>Ga0160469_100239_pt1 | contig 43054 bp, 36 predicted proteins | sample HID1972M_E11MG_FD_108246 | JGI IMG/M metagenome (GOLD analysis project Ga0160469, IMG submission 108246) | Enriched pill bug-associated microbial communities from UW Madison campus, WI, USA - HID1972M_E11 MG | ecosystem: Host-associated > Arthropoda: Insects > Digestive system > Unclassified ...
CAGCAGTGAAACGATGCATCGCCGATGGTAGTGTGGGGTTTCCCCATGTGAGAGTAGGTCATCGTCAAGATTAAATTCCGAAACCCCAATTGCGAAAGCAGTTGGGGTTTTGTTTTGCCCGCAAGAAAAGTTTTCACGACGCGTTGAGTCCGTTCCGACCGTCGCAAGACCTGCCATTGGAGAAAAACGTTCTGAAGTGACCGGGCAGTTTTTGGTATGGTGCAGCTCGTTTTTTAACGGACTGATGTCATGCCCAAGGAACGGCATTAATTTATGTCAAAGAGTTGCTGTAGAAATGCCTGAACCTATCCCGATCAAGGATCACGAAAAAGAGACACGTCTGGTCAACAAACGGTTGATCGCCTGTGCTCTGTTCGTCTTTGCAGTCAGCTGTGCCCTGGTGGTGCGCCTGTACATCCTGCAAGTGGTCGAGTTCGATTACCACTCGACCATCTCCGAAAACAACCGCGTCCACGTCTTGCCGATCCCGCCCACACGCGGCCTGATCTACGACCGCAATGGCGTGTTGCTGGCTGACAACCGTCCCAGTTACAACCTGATCATCACCCGCGAACGCGCCACCGACGTCAATGAAGAGCTGAATGAGGTCATCAACCTCCTGCACCTGCCTGCCGAAGACCGCACGGTGTTCGACAAGGCGATGAAGCAGTCGCGTCATCCGTTCACGCCGGTGACACTGTTCTATGAATTGACCGAAGAGCAGATCGCCGTTCTGGCCGTTAACGAGTTCCGCCTGCCCGGGCTCGATGTTGAACCGCAGTTCGTCCGCCACTACCCACTCGGCGCGCATTTCGCCCACTCGATCGGCTACGTCGGCCGTATCAATGAAAAAGAATCCAAGACCCTCGACTCGGTCGAGTATCGCGGCACGCAATCCATCGGCAAGACCGGCATCGAGCGTTTCTACGAAGCCCAGCTGCACGGCCACGTCGGCTACGAAGAAGTGGAAACCAACGCCCAAGGCCGAGTGCTGCGAGTCCTCAAGCACACTGATCCGGTACAGGGTAAAAACATCGTTCTCAGCCTCGACGTCCACCTGCAAGAAGCCGCTGAGGCGGCACTGGGTGATCGTCGCGGTTCCGTAGTAGCGCTCGACCCGGCCACCGGTGAAGTGCTGGCCATGGTCAGTAACCCGAGTTTCGACCCGAACCTGTTCGTGACCGGCATCAGCTCCAAGGAATATTCGGCGCTGCGTGATTCTATCGACCGGCCGCTGTTCAACCGCGTGCTGCGCGGCCTCTACGCGCCGGGGTCGACCATCAAGCCGGAAGTGGCTATCGCCGGTCTCGATGCTGGCGTCGTGACGCCGCAAACCCGCGTCTTCGATCCGGGTTACTACCAACTCCCGGACTTCGATCACAAGTACCGCAACTGGAACCACAGCGGCGATGGCTGGGTAGACATGGACGCCGCGATCATGCGTTCCAATGACACCTACTTCTACGACCTCGCGCACAAGCTTGGCATTGATCGCCTGCACGACTACATGGCGATGTTCGGCCTCGGCGAAAAGGTCTCGCTGGACATGTTCGAAGAGTCGCCCGGTTTGATGCCGTCGCAAGCGTGGAAGCGCGCCACCCGCCGCCAAGCCTGGTTCCCGGGTGAAACCGTGATCCTCGGTATTGGCCAGGGCTACATGCAAGTCACGCCGCTGCAACTGGCTCAGGCCACTGCGCTGATCGCCAACAAAGGCGTGTGGAACCGTCCACACCTGGCGAAAACCGTCGATGGCGTTGCGCCGGTCGATGAGAACCCGATGCCGAACATCCTGCTCAAAGACCCGCGCGATTGGGAACAGGTCAACCACGGTATGCAGATGGTGATGCACGATGCGCGAGGCATTGCTCGTGCAGCAGCGGCCGGTGCGCAGTACCGCATCGCCGGCAAGAGTGGTACCGCGCAGGTGGTGGCGATCAAGCAGGGTGAGCGTTACAACCGCGAGAAAACCCTCGAGCGCCATCGCGACAACGCCTTGTTCGTCGGCTTCGCGCCGGCCGAGCATCCGAAAATCGCGATCGCAGTGATGATCGAAAACGGTGAGGCCGGTGGCCGAGTTGCAGGTCCTGTGGTGCGGCAGATCATGGACGCCTGGCTACTTGATCAGGATGGCCATCTCAAGCCGCAATACGCGGCGCCAGCCAAGGCGCCGGGCGATCCGCACGTTTGATCGATTACAGCTTCACAGCACAGGCTCACGCAAGCTGAGCATGTGCTGGAAGCTGTCGAGGAACACGGTCTCGGCCTGAGTCATCTTCTGCTCGCGATTCCACAGCAGCTCGATATCGAAATCCACTACGCCGTCCTCCGGTGGTAACCGCCAGAGCAGACCTTGCTCGACATCGCGCCGCACCAGATGCGTCGGCAGACAACCGATGCCGAATCCGGCGCAGATCAATCGGTATATCTCTTCGAAACTGGTGGAAGACGCCACGATCTTGCCGGTGAACCCTTGCTGATCGCGAAACAGCGTCAACGGCGATAGATTGCCGCCGAGCTGATCACTGGTGAAGCTGACGAAGTTCTCCGCCGCCAATTCCTCAAGCGACAGATTCTGTTGCCCGAACAACCGATGGCGCTGCCCGCAAAAATACGCGTAGGTCTCGCGAAACAACACCCGCCGTTCAAGCCGTGGTTGCGCGAGACGACATAGGCCAACGCCCACCGTGGCAGTTTTTTGCAGCAATGAACTGATGATGTTCGAGCTGCCCATCACCTCGACTTCCAGCTCGATTTTCGGATGGGTTTCGTGGAAGTCCGCCAGAAACTCATCGTAGTGCCGCGCCTGCACACCGCTGACCGTGAGGATGCGGATCTTGCCGACCACGTCATCATGGCGATGCTCGATCACTGTCCCCAACCGAGAAATATCACCGTAGATGTCCGCCGCAATGCGCAGGACTTCCTCGCCGGTTTCGGTCAGATCAAAGCGCCGTCCGCTGCGCGCAATCAGCACACATTCCAGTTGTTCTTCGAGGCGTTTCAACGCCTGACTCACCGCCGACTGGGTGATGTGCAAGCGCGCAGCGGCGCGGCTCATGCTGCCTTCCTGGCCGATCACCAGGTAGGTGCGCAGCAGGTTCCAGTCCAGCCGATCATTGAGAAAGCGCCGACCGACCCAAGGGTTGGAAGAGGACATCACACACTCCATGTAGTAGCAGAGCTAATACTAGCTTTAAGTTTTTGAAAATTGACTAATCCTGTCACGGAAGCGATAAAGCCCACAAGCGCCACAGAGCGTGACCGTCAGCCGCCTGAAACCTGCCCAAAAAAACGATAAATACACAGGGTCCTTGCATGCACACCACCGCTCAGCCGCGTCGCGCCGCGGCCGCTGCCTTCATTGGCACGACCATCGAATTCTACGATTTCTACATCTACGCCACTGCCGCCGCACTGGTGCTTGGGCAAGTGTTTTTCCCCAGCGAAGATCCCGTCACCAGCACGCTCGCAGCCTTCGGCAGCTTCGCCGTCGGCTTCATCGCCAGACCGATGGCCGGGATGGTTTTCGGTCATTTGGGCGACCGTCTCGGGCGCAAGAAAATGCTTCTGGTGACGATGGCGCTGATGGGCTTGGCGACTGCCGGTATCGGCTTGCTGCCGAGCTATGCCAGCGTCGGTATCTGGGCACCGATCGGATTGATCGTGTTGCGTCTGATCCAAGGTATTTCCGTTGGCGGCGAGTGGGGCGGGGCAGTGTTGATGGCCAGCGAACATGCGCCGGCCAAGCGCAAAACCTTTTACGCATCCTTCGCTCAACTCGGCAGTCCTGCCGGATTGTTGTTGGCCTTGATCGCCTTCCGCCTCGTCACTTCGCTGGAGCCGGAAGAGTTTCTCGCCTGGGGTTGGCGTCTGCCGTTTCTCGCCAGTGGCGTGCTGATGATGGTTGGTTTGATGATCCGTTCCGGCGTGCATGAATCTCCGGAATTCGCCAAGGCCAAAGAGAACAACGAAACCTCGAAATACCCGGTGAAAGACGTGATCCGTCAGTGCTGGCGGCAGATTCTGTTCGCGGCGGCTGCGGTGACCATTGGCTCGGCCGGGTTCTTTTTCACCAACACTTTCATGATCACCTACGTCACCCAATACCAGGGCATTTCGCGGGCGACGATTCTCGACTGCCTGTTTCTGGTCACGGTGATTCAACTGCTCTCGCAACCGCTGTCGGCGCTATTGGCCGAACGCATTGGCGAAGGCCGCTTCCTGACGCTGGTTGCGTTGCTGTGCATGGTCACGCCATACCCGATGTTCCTGCTGGTCGGCACGCAAAACATCTTGCTGATGACCCTCGGCATTGCCGTCGCGGTGGTGATCCTGTCGGCGCTGTACGCAGTGATTGCCGGCTACATGACTCAGGCCTTCCCGGTGCATCTGCGCTACTCGGGGATTTCCATCGCCTATCAATTGAGCTGCGCGCTCGCCGGCGGCACCACGCCTTTGATCGGCACGCTGCTGGCCAGCAAATTTTCCGGGCAATGGCTGCCTCTGGCGGTGTTCTTCACATTGCTCTCGACCGTGTCGCTGATCGGTGTCTGTGGCCTCGCTCGGCTACGTGCCGCGCCGGTCGTTCTGCATTCCAACAAAGAGGTGTATTCGTGAGTAAACCTGCCCACATCGATCCGATCGAATGGCAAGCCCGCTGTGAGCTCGCCGCGCTGTATCGCTTGATCGCGCATTTCCGCATGACCGACTTGATCGACACGCACATCACCCTGCGTATTCCCGGCCCTGAACATCATTTTCTGATTAACCGCTACGGGGTGATTTTCGACCGTATGCGCGCCTCGGATCTGGTGCGCATCGATCAGAACGGCAACATCGTCGACCCCGAATATGCGGGTCATCGCGTCAACGCCGCAGGCTTCGTCATTCACTCGGCGATCCACATGGCGCGCCCGGATCTGAACTGCGTGATCCACACGCACACCGCCGCCGGGATGGCCGTCGCTGCGCAAAAACAAGGCTTGCTGCCGATCAGCCAACACGCGCTGAAGTTCTACGGAAAACTCGCTTATCACACCTACGAAGGCATCGCGCTGTCGCTGGATGAACGCGAGCGTTTGATCGCCGACCTCGGCCCGCACCGCGCGATGATTTTGCGCAATCACGGTTTGCTGGTTGGTGGCTCGGGCGTGGCTCAGGCCTTTCAGGAAATCCACTTTCTCGAGCGTGCCTGTCAGGCGCAAGTGCAGGCATTGGCCGGTGGTTCGGAGCTGCATTATCCGTCCCATGAAGTCTGTGCACACACCGCCGAACAGTTCGACCGCGATGAACAGGACAACATCATCGACCTGGCCTGGGCGGCCGCTTTGACCCTGATCGATTCCCAGCGCGAGTCTTATCTGTCATGAGCACCGTTGCACTGTTATCCCGCGACCTGCTGTTGCTCAAGCAATTGCAGGCTGCGTTTGCACGCAGCGCGCCGCACCTCACGGCAGTGCCGGCCGATGACCCGCGAGCGCTTGATGCACAGATCGCGGCGTGCTGGTTTCCGCTGCCGGGCAGTCTCGCCGCGTTGCCCAATCTGCAAGTGATTCACTCGGTTGCCGCCGGTATCGATCATCTGGAGCACGATCCGTCGTGCCCGGATCTGCCGGTGTGCCGGGTGGTCGATCCCGGTCATCGGCAAGGCATGACCGAGTATGTACGTTGGGCAGTGATTCACTTTCACCGGGGATTTGATCAGGTGCTGCAACAGCAAAAACGCCAGCACTGGGAGCGGCCGCTGCAGCGCCCGGCGAGTCAGTTCAGGATCGGGATCATGGGTCTGGGATCGCTCGGCAGCGCCATCGCTGAGGATTTAACCAAAGCGGGTTATGACGTCCGTGGCTGGGCGCGAAGTACCAAGGATCTGCCGGGTGTGCAGACCTTCGCCGGCTCGAAAACTTTCACGGCGTTTTTGCACAACGTGGAGCTGCTGATCAACCTGTTGCCACTGACCCACGAGACGCGCGGCATCCTCAATCAAACCACGTTCGAACACCTGGCCAACGGCGCAGCACTGGTCAATGTCGGACGCGGCGCACACCTGAATATCGAGGATCTGCAACAGGCGCTGCAAACAGGGAAACTGCGTGGCGCGATACTCGACGTCTTCGATCAGGAACCGTTACCCAGCGACCATCCACTCTGGACAACCGCCGGTGTAACGGTCACCCCGCACATGGCCTCGGCAGCTTCACACGACTGCATCGCCGAGCAGATTGCGGAGAACTTCCGACGACTGAATTCGGGGGAAGAGCTACTCAACAGCGCCGACAGGGCGCTGGGTTATTGATCCGCCAGGCACGCCTGCAAGCGTTCGATAAACAGCGTCTCGGCGCGGCTCATGCGCTGGTCACGGTTCCACAGTAAATGGATGTCGACATCGGCAATTCCTTCGTGAGGCGGCAGTCGCCAGAGCAATCCCGCCTCAACGTCCGCCGCCACCACATGCTCCGGCAGACAACCAATCCCGAACCCGGCGATCACCAGTCGCCGGACTTCCTCCAGGCTCGGCGAGGACGCGACGATGCGTCCGCTGAAACCCTGCTGATCCCGAAAAATCGTCAGCGGAGAGAGCATTCCGCCAATTTGGTCGCTGGTAAAACTGACGAAATTCTCGCGCTGCAAATCGCCTTCGCTGACGTCCTCGCGACCGAACAATTCATGGTGCTTGCCGCAGAAAAACGCATAGCGCTGCCGCAGAAACAAACGCTGTTCGAGACGCGGTTGCGGGCGGCGATTGAGGCTCAGGCCGAGGGTCGCGGTTTTCTCCTGCAAGGCGCTGACGATGTCGGAACTGCGCATCACATCAACTTCCAGATCCACCCGTGGATACTGGCGATGGAAGTCGGCAAGAAAGTCATCGAACCGCTCGGAGAAGATCCGGCTGATGATCAGCAGGCGCACTTTACCGATCACTTCGTCGGCCGGCTGTTCGAGCAATCCGCCGACCTGTGACACCTGTCCGTAAATCTCGCCAGCGAGTTCGAAGATCTGCTCGCCGACTTCGGTCAGGGCAAAGCGCGGGCCACGCCGGGCGATCAATTGCCGGCCGAGTTGTTCTTCCAGACGCTTGAGTGCCTGGCTCACCGCCGGTTGCGTCAGGTGCAAACGGGCGGCGGCGCGGCTGATGCTCAGCTCTTGGCCGATCACGCGGAAGGTGCGCAACAGGTTCCAGTCCAGACGATCATTCAGCAAACGTTGTACATCGCGCTCAGCCATCGCGGCCTCGATTATAAGTTGGCGTAATAGTCGGAATAATAAATAGAAAATTGACTAATCATAGCCCCGAGACGATAAATCACTTCCAGACAGGCACCGCCAGAGTGCCTTGCCCCAGCGTTTTCCTCCTGCCAAAAAAACAATCAAAGGAGCCCGACCATGAAGCCCCAAGCTTCCAACCAGCCGCGCCGTGCGGCAGCCGCTGCCTTTATCGGCACCATGATTGAGTGGTACGACTTTTACATCTACGCCACCGCCGCCGCGCTGGTGTTCGGCGCGTTGTTTTTCCCTTCCGATGATCCACTGTTCAGCACCATGGCCGCCTTCGGCACCTTCGCCGTGGGCTTTTTTGCGCGGCCGTTGGGCGGGATCATTTTTGGCCACATCGGCGACCGCATCGGCCGCAAGAAATCGCTGATCATCACGTTGCTGATGATGGGCGTGGTCACCGTGTGCATCGGTCTGCTGCCGACCTACGCCCAGATCGGCGTGGCCGCGCCGGTGCTGCTGATTCTGCTGCGCGTCGTCCAGGGTATCGCCGTCGGTGGCGAGTGGGGCGGGGCGGTGTTGATGGCCGGCGAACACGCGCCGAAGGGCCGGCGCAACTTCTTCGCGTCCTTCGCCCAACTCGGTAGCCCGGCGGGTTTGATCCTCTCGCTGCTGGCATTCAGCGCGGTGACCCGTTTGCCCGAAGAAGATTTGATGAGTTGGGGTTGGCGCCTGCCGTTCCTCGCCAGTGCGTTGTTGCTGCTGGTCGGTCTGGCGATTCGTCTGGGCGTGAATGAGTCGCCGGAATTCCTCGCCAGCCGCGAGAAAGCGAGCAAGGAAACCCGTAAGGAACAAGCGCCGGTGATGGAGGTTCTGCGCACCGCGTGGCGCCCACTGTTGCTGTGCATCGGCGCCAACACGCTGGGCATTGCCGGGGTGTATTTCACCAACACCTTCATGATCGCCTACACCACTCAGCAACTGGCGCTGCCGCGCTCGTTGATTCTTGAATGCCTGTTCGTCGTTGCGATCATTCAGTTCTGCATTCAGCCGCTGGCGGCATGGACGGCGGAGAAGATCGGTGCCACGCGTTTCCTGTGTCTGGTGTCGCTGCTGGCGATGGCCTCGCCGTATCCGATGTTTGTCCTGGTGAGTTCGGCGCAGGCGCCGCTGATCATTCTCGGCATCGCATTGGCGGTGGTGTGCATGGCGTCGTTTTACGCGGTGATCGCCGGGTACGTCAGCGGCATGTTCGAGACCCGCGTGCGCTACACCGCGATTTCGCTGGCCTATCAGATTTGCGGCGCGGTGGCCGGTGGTCTGACGCCGCTGATCGGCACCATGCTCGCGCACAAATTCACCGGTCAGTGGTGGCCGCTCGCGGTGTTCTACAGCCTGATCGCTGCGGTTTCGCTGATCTGCGTGTTGTCCCTCGCACGCCGCCATGCCAGCGCTCATCGCGCGGAAATGGCTTCTATTTAATCTCGAATTCCAGGAGCACCTCATGTTGAAGATCAATGGCGAACGCCTGTGGGCGAGCCTGATGGCGATGGCCGAAATCGGCGCAACCGCACGCGGCGGCAGCTGCCGTCTGGCGTTGAGCGACGAAGACAAAGCAGGCCGCGAACTTTTCGCCCACTGGTGCCGCGAGGCGGGCATGACCCTGAGTGTCGATGCCATCGGCAACCTGTTCGCCCGTCGCCCCGGCACCGATGCGGACGCGGCGCCGGTGATGATGGGCAGTCACCTCGACACTCAACCGGAGGGTGGCCGCTTCGATGGTGTGTACGGCGTATTGGCCGGTCTGGAAGTGGTGCGCTGCCTCAATGACCAGAACATCAAAACCCGCAAACCGTTGGAAGTCGCGGTGTGGACGAACGAGGAGGGCGCGCGGTTTACCCCGGCGATGTTCGGCTCGGCGGTGTTCACCGGGATCATGGATTTGCAGGCCGCACTGGCGGTGCGCGACGCCAACGGCATCAGCGTTGCCGAAGAATTGCAGCGCCTCGGTTACGCCGCTGACCGTGCCTTGGGAGGTGCGGTGGATGCCTATTTCGAAGCGCACATCGAGCAAGGCCCGATCCTTGAAGACAACGCGAAAAGCATCGGTGTGGTCAGCGGTGGCCAAGCGATCCGCTGGCTCGATGTGCGCGTCGAAGGCATGGCCGCGCATGCCGGCACCACGCCGATGCCGTTGCGCAAGGACGCCTTGTACGGCGTGGCACGGATGATTCAGGCGATTGAAGAACTGGCGGCAGATTTTGCCCCCGAGGGGCTCACCACCGTGGGCGAACTGAGCATCAATAAATCGTCGCGCAACACCATTCCCGGGCTGGTGAATTTCACCGTCGATTTGCGTCATCACCGTGACGACGCTATCGCCGCGATGGAACAACAAGTGCGCGCACGTTTGCAGGCGATCGCCGATGCGCGGGGTTTGAGCGTGACGATCACCCCGCACTGGATCAGCCCGGCCACGCCGTTCGACGCCGATTGTGTGGCGGCGGTGCAATCGGCGGTGGATGCGCTGGGCTACGCTCAGCAATCGATTGTCAGTGGGGCCGGGCATGACGCGATTCTGCTCGCGCGGTACTGCCCGACCGCGATGGTCTTCATCCCGTGCGTCGGCGGCCTGAGCCACAACGAAGCCGAAGACGTGCTGCCCGAGGATGTGCGCCAAGGCACCGATGTGCTGCTCAACGCCGTCCTCGCCCGCGCTGAAATTTCCCGGTAATCCCCAACCCCCATGTAGGAGTGAGCCTGCTCGCGATGGGGCCGTGTCAGCCACCATCAAAGTCAAATGACAGACCGCTATCGCGAGCAGGCTCACTCTTACAGTTGAAATCGGTCATTTTGAAGATTTGTATTAACTGACAGGAATCCATCCCATGCGCAGTTTTTTCCACCCAGAACAATTGCTCCACCATCCACGCAGCTACTACTCCCGTGGCCAGATGCGCACGCCGCAGGAAGTCCCCGAGCGCGCGCAGCGTCTGGTGCAGGCCGCGCACAATCTGGGCTTCAACGTCGAACAACCGACCGACGCCGGCCTCGCGCCATTGCTCGCGGTACACGGCGCGCCGTACCTGACATTCCTCCAGGAAGCCCACGCCCGATGGAAGGAAATCCCCGAAGACTGGGGCGATGAAGTCATGTCGAACATCTTCGTCCGCGAACCCAATGCCCTGCGCGGCATCCTCGCTCAGGCCGCGCGGTATCTCGCCGACGGCAGTTGCCCGGTCGGCGAGCAGACTTGGCGTTCGGCGTACTGGTCGGCACAAAGCGCGGTGGCGGGCGCGCAGGCGTTGATCGATGGCGAACCGGCGGCGTACGCGCTGTGCCGCCCGCCGGGACACCACGCTCGTGCCGAAGCCGCCGGTGGTTTTTGCTATGTGAACAACGCGGCGGTGGCGGCGCAGGTGTTGCGTGACAAGTTCGCCAAGGTCGCGGTGCTCGATACCGACATGCATCACGGTCAGGGCATTCAGGAAATATTCTACGACCGCGATGACGTGCTTTACGTCTCGGTGCATGGCGATCCGACCAACTTCTATCCGGGCGTGGCCGGGTTTGCCGAAGAACGCGGTGCGGGCGCGGGGGAGGGCTTCAATCTCAATCTGCCGATGGCGCATGGTGCGAGTGAAGCGGATTTCCTTGGGCAACTGGATGTGGCGTTGGCGGCGGTGCGTGAGTTTGGTGCCGAGGTGCTGGTGCTGTCGTTGGGGTTCGATATTTATGAGCTGGATCCGCAGAGCAAAGTGGCGGTGACGCGTGAAGGGTTTGCCACCTTGGGTGAGCGGATTCGCGGGCTTGGGTTGCCGTGTTTGATTGTGCAGGAGGGTGGATATCACCTGGAGAGTCTTGAGGATAATGCCCGGGCGTTTTTTGTGAATGGTGAGGTTTGGCAGATCTGAGTTTTGTGTGAGCAGAGCGACCGCTATCGCGAGCAGGCTCACTCCTACAGTTGGTATGCGTTGCCCCTGTGGGAGCGGGCTTGCTCGCGAAGAACGATGACTGGTTTCATCTGCCGGAACCCCAAGCGCCCTACGGTGCTTGCCATCGCCCTGACGTTAACGTAAAGATTGCCGTCAGGGCGCTGAAATAATAAAAGCGCAAAGCGGACCGCTGCGGAGCGCTTGATGACTCTAATAAAAACCACCGATCCCAAGCCACATCACGAAGCCCGGCTCGCCCGGGAAAAATTGCATCTGGAAGGCCAGGTGCCTGACGGCGTGCTGCGTGCGGAGATCGATGCTTCGTGGCGACGCAGTCTTGGCCACGGTGTGCACTTCAACGGCAAACACGAGCTGACGCTGGAATCGAGCGCCAGCCTCGACGTGCTGCTGGCAAGCAATCGCCTGCTGATCGACGCAGCGATGCCGGCCATCGATTACCTCGCCGAACGCCAAGGCAAGGAAGGCCTGATCATCCTCGCCAACTCCGACGCGACCATCCTCGCCGTCGAAGGGCGCGCTGACCGGCTCAAGGGCAGTGGTCTGCAAGACATCACCCTCGGCGCCTGCTGGAGCGAGGCGGCTCGCGGCACCAATGCCCTCGGCACAGCCCTGGTCGAAGCCCGGCCAACGCTGATCGATTGCGGCGAACATTACCTTGATCGCCTGACGGATTTTTCCTGCACCTCGGTGCCGATCCATTGCCCGCAAGGCGAGATTCTCGGTGTCCTCGATCTGACCCGCGAAGGCCCGCTCGGTCGCGTACACGACAGCACCGCGCTGCTGAGCATGGCGGTCAGTCAGATCGAAAGCCGGGTGTTCAATAACAGCTTTCCGGATCAGATTGTCCTGGCGTTTCACAGTCGTCGGCAGTATCTGGAATCGCCGTGGCAGGGCTTGCTCGCGGTCAGTCTCGGCGGACAGATTCTCGCGGTCAGCGCGCAGGCGTGTCAGCTACTGCGGGCCGAACGTTCGGCGTTGGTCGGGCGTCGTTGTGAAGAGTTTCTCGGGGTCGATGGCGTGCAATTGCTCAGTCGTTTACAGCAGGGCGGTGTCGGCAGTCTGCAAACCGCCAAAGGTGAGTTTTTCTACAAAGCCCTGCGTGCACCCGCGCGGTCGGTCAACCTTGGCGGGCCACCGCGCAGCGTAGCGAAATCCATCAAACCACCACCCGATCTTGACGCGCTGGCTGGCAGTAATGCCCGTTACGCCCGTGCCTTGCGCATGGCTCGCCAAGGGCTGGCAAACGAATTGCCAGTGTTGCTGCTCGGCGAAACCGGCACCGGTAAAGAAGTGATCGCCCGCGCTTTGCACATGGCCGGCAGTCGCTGCGAAAAACCATTTGTCGCGGTGAATTGCGCGGCGATTCCCGAAGGCTTGATCGAGTCGGAACTGTTCGGCTACCGCGAAGGCGCGTTCACTGGATCGCGGCGCGGCGGCATGATCGGCCGCTTGCAGCAGGCCCACGGCGGCACGCTGTTCCTCGATGAAATCGGCGACATGCCGTTGGCCTTGCAGGCGCGGTTGTTGCGCGTGCTGCAGGATCGCAAAGTGGCGCCGCTCGGCGCCGGTGAAGAGCAGGACATCGACGTCGCGCTGATCTGCGCCACGCACCGCGATCTGAAAACTCTCGTCGCCGACAAGCAGTTTCGCGAGGATCTGTTCTACCGCGTCAACGGCATCAGCGTGATGCTCCCGGCCTTGCGCGAGCGCGATGATTTCGCCGCGTTGGTCAGGCGTTTACTCAGCAAACTCGACGCGCCAAATGTGCTCCTGCATGACGACCTCGACCGGTTGCTCGCTGGCTATCACTGGCCGGGCAACATCCGCCAACTGGAAATGGTCTTGCGCACCGCATTGGCCATGCGCGAACCGGGCGACAGCGTACTGACGCTCGATCATCTGCCCGACAGCATGCTCGATGAACTGACCGCCAGCGAGAAACCGGCGGCCGGAAGTATTCGTGAGAACGAACTGGAAATGATCCGGCAGTCCCTCGACAGCCATCAGGGCAACGTTTCTGCCGCCGCCGAAGCGCTGGGCATCAGCCGCGCGACGCTGTATCGCAAACTCAAACAGTTGCGCTCGTGATGCAGCGCCTGATCGTACGGCTGATCGATAGCCGCGACCCCGCCGCGCTGCAAGCAGCGTTGCGCTGGCTCTACGGTTTTGTCCGTCCGCAGCGGCTGGCGATTGCCGGTTTGCTCGCGCTGTCGGTGTGCGCCTCGTTGCTGGTGCTGGTGCAGCCGTGGCTGATCAAATTGCTGATCGACGACGGTCTGCTGGCGCGCAATTTTCCGATGCTGGTGATGATCGCGGTGTTGATGATCATCGCCGGATTGCTCGGGACTGCGTTGTCGGGGATCAACCGTTATCTGCACACGCGCCTGTCCGGGCGGATTCTGTTTGCCCTGCGCGACGACCTCTATCGGCACCTGCAAACCCTGTCGCCGAGTTTCTATGGGCAGCGGCGCATCGGTGACCTGATGTCGCGTCTGGATGGCGATGTGGCGGAGATTCAGCGCTTTGCCGTGGATTCGCTGTTCTCTGCGGTCTCCAGTGTGATCGGGTTGGTGGTCGCCATCGCGATGCTCTTCACCCTGTCGTGGAAACTCTCTCTGCTGGCGCTGGTGCTGATTCCCCTCGACGTGTTGTGGCTGCGCTGGATGCGGCGCAAGGTCGAGCGTGATGTGCGGCAGTTGCGCGAGCGTTCGGCGGACATGTCGTCGTTCATGGTCGAGACCTTACCGGTGATGAAGTTTATTCAATCGGCGGGCCAGCAGCAGCGTGAGGCGCGGCGTCTGGAACATCTTGGGCAGGGCTACATGAATCAATTGCTGCGCCTGCAAGTTACCGAGTTTTTTACTCAGGCTGTGCCCGGCACGTTGACCTCGTTGTCCCGCGCCTGTGCATTTTTGATCGGCGGTTATTGGGTGGTGCAGGGTACTTGGCAGCTCGGCGCGCTGATTGCGTTTTCGACGTATCTGGGCATGGCGGTCGGGCCGGTGCAGAGCTTGCTGGGGCTGTACGTGGCGATTCAGCGGATGACCGTCAGCCTTGGTCGGGTGATGGAATTGCGCGGCGAAGAACCGACCGTGCGTTCACCGGTTGCGCCGCAACCGTTGCCAACCTCGGGCGAACTGCGTTTCGACAATGTGCACTTCAGCCATCCGGGGCGGCCGAGCACGTTGAGCGGCATCGAAGCGACGATTCCCTACGGTTTGAAAGTCGCGTTGAGCGGTGGCTCCGGAGTTGGCAAATCAACCCTCATCGATCTGCTGCAACGGCATCACGATCCACAATCTGGCCGGGTGTTGCTCGGTGAGGTCGATCTGCGTGAACTGGATCTGTTCGAGTTGCGCCGACGCATTGCGGTGGTCAGCCAGGACATCGTGCTGTTTCGCGGCAGCCTCGCCGATAACCTTGCCTACGCAATGCCGGATGCCAATCGTGAATCAATTGCCGAAGTGGCGCGGCTGGCGCAACTCGACAGTTTGATCGCCTCGCTGCCGGAAGGCCTCGACAGTCCGTTGGGCGAGCGCGGCCAGCAGTTGTCCGGCGGGCAAAAACAGCGCATCGCGATTGCCCGGGCGTTGTTGCAGGATCCCTTGATTCTGGTGCTCGACGAGGCCACTTCAGCGGTCGATGAAGCGACCGAGCGCGAAGTCATTGAAGCGATTGACCGCCTGTTCGCCGGGCGCACACGCATCCTTATCAGCCATCGACCGTCGACCCTGGCCGATGCCGATCTGCGCTTTGAATTGCTCGACGGCGTGCTGACGTCGAAAACGGTGCTGCATGAAGCCTGAGTTGCGCATCGGCGTGGTCGACAGTGGGCACTCGGCTGCGCAACGGGTGCAGGTGATTGCCGGTCGGCGCTTTTCGTTGTTGGAAGAGGGTTTGGCTGAGGGGGATTTACGCGATGATCCGCTGGGTCACGGCAGCGCGGTGATCGAGGCGATCAGCCGTCGTGCACCGGCCGCGCAGATGTGTGTCACGCAGGTGTTTGATCAGCGCGGCGTGACCAGTGCTTTGCAGATCGCCACGGCGATTGATTGGCTGGTCACGCAAGACGTTCGCTTGATCAACCTGAGTCTCGGTTTGCGTCAGGATCGCAGCTTGTTGCGCGAAGCCTGTGCGGCGGCGATAGCGCGTGGCGTGTTGCTCTGCGCGTCGAGTCCGGCGCAGGGCGCGGCGGTGTTCCCGGCGAGTTATCCGCAGGTGTTGCGGGTGACCGGGGATGCGCGGTGCACCGACGAACAATGGTCGTGGCTCGACAGTGCGCAGGCCGATTTTGCGGCGTGCGTGCATGGCACTTATCCGGGGCAATCCGGGGCCAGTCTGGGCTGTGCGGCGTTGAGCGGACATATCGCTGCGTTTCTGCTGGAGCATCCTCTGGCTAGTAATTCTGAAGTCGTCGAATGGCTGAAAGTAAACGCCCGGTATCGCGGGCCTGAGCGGCGGTTTGCGCCGTGACCGCGATCGTGATTCTTGGTGCCGGGCCGGCGGGTGCGGCGGTAGCTTTGGGGCTGCGGCGGTTGGGCTATGGCGTGACGCTGGTCAGCGAGTGGCGACGTTTTTCCGCCCTCGAAGGTGTATCGCAGAGAGTGCTGGAGGCGTTGCGCGGCGCCGGACTGCATCAGGTGCTGGCCGAGGCGATATTGCCTTCGCAACGACAGGTGAACTGGAACGGTCAGCAGCACGCGCAGAACATCGAATTTCTATTGGATCGGCCGACGTTTGATCGCGGTTTGCGTGAGGCTTTGCGCGCGGCCGGGGTTGAGCTGATCGAAGCGCGCGTGCTGAGTGTGAACTCCTCGGCGAAAGAGCATCGGATCGAACTGGATGGCGGCAAAACGTTGCACGCGGAGTTTTTGGTGGAAGCACGCGGACGGCAGGCGCCGGCACTCGGTAAGGGCTTGCGCGGGCCGGAGACGGTCAGCCTGCTCAATCGCTGGCAAGGCGCGCCGGGTATAACGGCCAGTGCGGTGGAAAGTCTTGAGGATGGCTGGGCGTGGATGGCGCGCCGGGCCGATGGGCAATGTTATTGGCAATGGACGGTGGACGTAGCCAGCGCTGATTTGCCGGGTAAGGCGCAGTTGCTCGATTACTGTCGTCAACGTCGCCAGGCTTCCTCGTTTGCGCAAGTGTTTTTTGCCGATTCAGTTGAAACCGATCTGCAACTGCACGCTCGCAGCAGCACGGCGATTTTGGCGGCACAGGTGTGCGGCGATAACTGGATTCGCGTCGGTGATGCGGCGATGGCGGTGGATCCGCTGTCGGGCAACGGGATTTTTCAGTCGCTGTCTTCGGCGTTGCAGGCACCGGTGGTGATCAACACGCTGCTGGGCAAACCGGAGCGGGCGGCGCTGGCGCAGCGCTTTCATCAGCAACGGGTGGAGCAGATGTTTTTGCGTTTTGCGCGGATCGGCAGGGACTTTTATGCCGATGAGCAACGTTGGGCTGAACAGCCGTTCTGGCGGGCGCGGCGGCAGTGGCCGGATGCTCAGGTTGCGCATGCGGAGGCGGACTTTTCGGCGTTGCGGATTGAGCGGATGCCGGTGTTGCGAGATGGGTTTGTGGATGAGGCTGAGGTGGTGATTACGGCGGATCAGCCGTTGGGGATCTGGCACGTGCAAGGGGTTGAGGTGGCGCCGCTGGTGAGGCGGTTGCGCACCGAGTCGGCGGAGCTAGTGTTGGCGGTTTTGAGTGAAGAGCAGAGGCGGGTGATTCGGGGATGGTTGCTGGGTCAGGGGTATCGGCCCTCACCCTAACCCTCTCCCAGTGGGAGAGGGGACTGATTGGGGGAGATTGGCGAGGCACACCGACTTAAGCGATCACCATTGAATCCATCATCGACTCGGTCTTTCAGGTCGATGCAGCTCACCAGACAACTCGGTCGGCCCCCTCTCCCTCCGGGAGAGGGCTGGGGTGAGGGTGCTGTTGATCTCTACAACTTTATCAACACCGACTTCAGCTCGGTGTAATGCTCAATCGCCGCATACCCCATTTCCCGCCCGACCCCGGACATTTTGTACCCACCAAACGGCAGCGCCGGATCCAGCGCGCTGTGGCAGTTGACCCACACTGATCCCGACTTGATCCGCGGAATCATCCGGTGCACCGCCGCCAGATCATTCGACCAGATACTCGCGCCCAAACCATAAGGACTGTCATTGGCCATGCGCAGCGCATCGGCCTCGTCATCAAACGGAATCGCCACCAGCACCGGGCCGAAAATCTCTTCCTGCACCAGCGAGTGTTTCTGATCGACATCGACGATCACCGTCGGTTTAACGAAAAAACCCGGCCCGAATTGCTCGCCACCACAAGCGATGGTCGCGCCACTTTCGCGACCCATCTCGATGTAGTTGTAGACGCGTTCCTGCTGGCGCGCGGAAATCAGCGGGCCCATCTCGACGCTCGGGTCGAGGCCGTTGCCCATCTTCATCGCGTTGGCGATGTCGCTGATATCGGCGACGACATTGTCGAAATGCTTGCGCTGCACATACAGCCGGGAACCGGCGCAGCAGACCTGGCCCTGGTTGAAGAAAATCGCACTGGCCGCGCCCGCTGCGGCGGATTTCAGGTCGGCGTCGGCCATGACGATGGTCGGCGATTTGCCGCCCAGTTCCAAGGTGACGCGGGTCATCGAATCCATGGCGATCTTGCCGATCTGTTTGCCGACAGCGGTGGATCCGGTGAAAGTCAGTTTGTCGACCAACGGGTTGTGCGTCAGCGCCGACCCCGCAGTGATCCCGGTGCCGGTGACCACGTTGAACACGCCCTCCGGGTAACCCGCTTCCAGCACCAGTTCGGCCAGTTTCAGCGCGGTCAGTGGCGTCTCATCGGCGGGTTTGAGCACCACGGTGCAACCGGTGGCCAGCGCCGGGCCGAGTTTCCAGCAGGCCAGCAACAGCGGGAAATTCCAGGCGACGATGGCGCCGACCACGCCGACGGCTTCGCGGCGAATGAAACTGTGGAACTGATCATTCGGCATCAGCGGCAGCGACACCTCGACGCTGGATCCTTCGATTTTTGTCGCCCAACCGGCCATGTAACGCAGAAAATCGATGGCCAGTTGCACGTCCATTACCTGCGCCACTGCTGCGCTCTTGCCATTGTTCAGGCATTCCAGTTGCGCCAGCAGTTCGGCGTCGCGCTCCATCAGATCGGCGAGTTTCCACAACAGGTTTTGCCGCTCGCGTGGACGGGTGCGGCTCCAGGCGGAATCATCGAAGGCCTGACGCGCGGCGAGCACTGCGCGGTCGACATCCTCCGGTGTGGCGCGGGGCACCACGCAGAGGACTTCACCGATGGCGGGGTTGTGTAATGGCATGGTCTGGCCGTCGGCGGCCTCGACCCAAGCGCCGCCGATCAACATGCGCGGTGCGCGCTGGATAAAAGCTGAAGTGGCAGGGAGCAGATGCGGAAGGGACATGGCGAAGCCTCTTGTTGTTCGTTGTCGTTGGGAGGGCTTTCGCAATGGCTGTGCCAAATGCCTCAGGAAGGCTTGCGAGCCTGTTGTGCCGGGCATGAGAGGTGGATGTTGAGGCGTGCGGTACGGTGAATTTGTCGCAAAAAGCGACAGCCAATGAGATGCAAGATACGGATCGGATCAGGCCTGGCAGGCTCCGGACGAAACGGTGGCCGAACTGCTGTAGGAAGAGCCGCTGCGCTGTTGATTTAGGGCATCTGGTGGATTGAAGAGGTTCGAGCTAAGTTCTTTATCCAGCGGCTTATCGAATGTTGATAGGCAGTATTCGGCACTAAGGGCTGATGGGATCATCACTGCAGTTTTTCAGTTTTCCTGCCATGGAATTGGCAGGTTCAGTTCTTCACAAGGATGTCGATGAACAACAAAAGCATTCGATGGATAACCAGTTTAATGATGGGTATCGGTACTGGATTTATGGTGACAGGCGGAGCTTCGCTGGTGATTGGCGACGGTAGCGATGCCAACACGATTCGGGCAAGTGCAGCGATGGCTGTCAGTAGTTTTTTCGTACTTCTTGCCTCTTATGCTGTTGCCCTGTTCGAGGAGAAATCATGAGTTTTTATATCATCATGGGCCTATGGTCACTCAGCATGATTTTGCTGATCGCGTTTGCGTTTTGGTGGGGAAATCGGCTCGAAGTCGCTTCCCGAAAATCCAAGGAGTCAGCGGCCAGAGATTACGCTCAACGACCATGCCAAAGGTGTTGCCAGTCCTGCGGGAAATACCAGTTTCACCCTGACAATTCCGTCCGCTGACCCAACGCACCCGACCCCGCGACAACTATGCTTGTCTCACACTGCAACAGTTGTCGCGAAATTGGACGCCAGTCGACATCCCCGCCACCCCTGCAACGCAGTGATCTTCACGTAAATGCTTGATTGAAAAGCTTATCCGCAAGCTGGCACGCTCCGTGTATTGCTCATCACAGACGTTTCTCTTGCCTCCGTCGGCGTGACACCGCTGACGGCAGAAACCATAAAAACGATAAGCGACAACAATAAGAAAGCACCGTGCGAGGTTCGACGTTGATGAAGAGAAGACTCCGATCAGGCATGAGCGCCAGCCTGCTGGCCGTGGCCGCTTGCGTGGCCCTGCATTCGCCGCACAGCCTGGCTGCCCGCGATGCCCAGACCATCCTGAAAGAAACCTGTCAGGGCTGCCACACCCCCGAGGCCGACAGCGCCCTGAGCCGCATCAGCCACCAGCGCAAGACCCCGGAAGGCTGGCTGATGAGCATCGCCCGCATGCAGACCATGCACGGTCTGCAGATCAGCGATGACGACCGCCGTACCCTGGTCAAATACCTGGCCGACACCCAAGGCCTGGCGCCAAGTGAAACTGATGGCGTGCGTTATGCGCTGGAACGTCGGTTGAACACCGTCGAACAATTTGATGAAAAGACCGCGCAGATGTGCGGGCGTTGCCACTCCGGGGCGCGCATTGCCTTGCAACGGCGTCCGGCGCAGGAGTGGGAACGCTTGGTGAATTTCCACCTCGGTCAATGGCCGTCGCTGGAATATCAGGCCATGTCCCGTGATCGCGACTGGTTCGATATTGCCCGCAAAGAGATGGTGCCGCTATTGGCCAAGCGTTATCCGCTGGACAATCCAGCGTGGCAGAAATGGCTGAAAACCGCGCCGAAAGCCGCAGCGCTGGTCGGCGACTGGAGCTTCAGCGGTCACCTGCCGGGCAAGGGTGAAGTCGCTGGTGTGATGAGCGTGACCGCCGATGGCACCGACACTTTCAAGGTCAGCGTCAAAGGCCAATACGCCGATGGCAGCGCATTCAATGGCGACGGCAGCGCGATCCTCTACAGCGGCTACGAATGGCGCGGCAATGTCAGCGTCGATGGCGTGACCATGCGCCAGGTGTTCGCCGCGCAGGGCAACGCGATGCAAGGGCGCATGTTTGAGGCCGAGCACGATGAACGCGGTCTCGATTTCGTCGCCGCCAAACAAGGCTCGCAACGTTTTCTCGCCGTGCAGCCGGGTTACGTGAAGGTCGGCAGCGAAACCGAAGTGACCTTGATCGGCAGCGGTCTGAGCGGCAAACCGGACTTCGGCAAAGGCGTGGAAGTTGTCGAAGTTGTCGAGCAAAACGCCGAGAGAATCAGAGTCAAAATCAAAGCCGCCGCCAATGCCCAAACGGGTCTGCGCGCCGTCAGCGTTGGTAATCTGAAAGGCCCGAGCCTGTCGGTTTACAACAGCATCGCCTCGGTCAAAGTCGTGCCGGAATTCTCCGTGGCGCGGATCGGTGAGGGCGGTGGTTCGACGCCGAAAGTCCAGGGCCGTTTCGACGCCGAAGCCTGGGGCAAGGGCGCCGATGGCAAGCCGTATCGCATCGGCGTGTTCCCGGCGCAGTGGAAGGTCGAAGCCTTCGACGATCGCGCCAAAGAGGATGAGGACGTCAAGTTTGCCGGCACCATGCAGGCCGACGCCGGCGTGTTCACACCGGGCGATGCCGGGCCGAATCCGGCGCGGAAAATGTCCACCAACAACGCCGGCAACCTCAAGGTGATCGCCGCCGTCGACGATGCGGGGAAATCTCTCACCGGCGAAGGCCATCTGATCGTCACCGTGCAACGCTGGAACAATCCACCCATTCCTTGAGTTGGCTTGAACGCACACGCTTCAGACACTTTTCGGAATGACCGCAAGCCCAGCCAAGCGGGGCCTGCACAGGAGGTTTGCAATGGGCGCTATCTTGAATCTGGTTGAACGTAATCTGCACGAAGTGCACGTCGACGCCGACCGCATGCTGTTCCATATCCCCAGCAGTTCGCTGTTTGCCAGCGATGAATTGACCGGCACCATCATCGACACGTTGCGTGGCCCCGGCTGCTCTTCGGAAGACCTGATCGAACGCCTCGCCGCGCGCTTCAGCGGCGAGGAAATCAACGAGACCCTGCGCGAGCTGATCTCGCTGGAACTGGTCAGCGACGGCTCGCCATTGACTCCGGACATTGCGGCCAAACGCGTCGAGCGTACCGCGATCAACACCGTGGTGCTCAACGTCAACACCGGCTGCAACCTCAGTTGCACCTATTGCTACAAGGAAGACCTCGACAAGCCGTCCGCCGGCAAGAAAATGGACGTCGAAACCGCCATCGCTTCGGTGGAAATGCTCTTGCGTGAATCGCCGGATGAAGAGCGTTTCACCGTGGTGTTTTTCGGTGGCGAACCGCTGAGCAATCGCAAGCTGATCGAGTACATGGTCGACTACTGCGAGAAGCGTTTTCGCGAGGCCGGCAAGTTCGTCGAATTCGTCATGACCACCAACGCCACGCTGCTGACCGAAGATACCGTCGACTACCTCAACGCCCACCGCTTCGGCTTGTCGGTGAGCATCGACGGGCCGAAAACCGTGCACGACCGCAACCGCATCACTGTGGGCGGGCAGGGCACCTACGACGTGGTGCGACGTAAAGCCGAGATGCTCTTGTCGCGCTACAACAGCCGTCCGGTCGGTGCGCGCGTGACGCTGACCACTGGCGTCACCGACGTCGAAACAATCTGGGATCACCTGTTCAACGAACTGGGTTTTGCCGAGGTCGGTTTTGCCCCGGTGACCTCCGGTGATATCAGCAGTTTCAACCTCAGCAGCGACGAACTGATTGAAGTCTTCGCCAGCATGAAGCGTCTCGGTCGACGTTATCTGGAAGCGGCGCTGGAGCACCGCAACATCGGTTTCTCCAATCTGCACCAACTGATCACTGACATCCACGAAGGCCACAAAAAAGCCCTGCCGTGTGGCGCGGGACTGAAGATGTTGGCGGTTGATCACAAGGGCGAACTCAATTTGTGCCACCGCTTTACCGGCTCAACGCTGCCGACTTTCGGCAACGTGCACAGCGGCGTGAAACAGGTCGAATTGAACGACTTTCTGTCGCAGCGTCTGGATCGCAGCAACACCGGTTGTGAGGATTGCCAGATCCGCAACCTGTGCTCCGGCGGCTGCTACCACGAGAGCTATGCGCGCTATGGCGACCCGACTCACCCGACGTATCACTACTGCGAACTGATGCGTGACTGGGTCGACTTCGGCATCGAGGTCTACACCCGGATCATGGCCAATAACCCTGCGTTTATCAGCAGTTACATCACTCCGCGCAAGGCTCACTGATATGAAACATCTCAAGGCAATCAATAACAAAGCGTTGAAGCTCGATCAGGCCGCGGAGGACAACCGCATCGAAGAAGTGGTGGCGATGAGTTCGGTGGCGGGCTGCGCATCGACCACTGATCCGGGTTGGGAAATCGATGCGTTTGGCGGCGTGTCGTCGCTGTGCCAGCCAATGGAAGCTGACCTGTATGGCTGCTCCGATCCGTGCTGGTGGCCGGCGCAGGTGCCGGACATGATGAGCACTTACCCGGACTGGAACAAGGATGCCCAGGCGTCCAACGACAACTGGCGCAACCTCGGCACGGTCTTCCCCAAAGACAAGTGATCGCCCCGGACAAGAAGAAGGATTCCAGTATGCGTAGCATCAAAGCCTGCGGCCTGGCCGCGTTCGCCGCGCTGAGCGTCTGCTCGTTCAGCGTTCTGGCCGATGAAAACACCGCGCTGCAAGACGGTCACGAGTACATGGTGACCACTAATTACCCAAACAACCTGCACGTCCTCGATCTGGCCACCGACAGTCTGTACAAGACCTGCAAGATGCCCGACGCGTTTGGCCCCGGCACCGTGCAGTTGTCACCGGATCGCAAGACCGCGTATGTGCTGAACAACCACTACGCCGACGTTTACGGTGTCGAGCTGGACAGTTGCAAACAGGTATTCCACGCCAGCATCACCCAGCAACCGGGGGAGAAGGCGCGGTCGATGTTCGCGTTCACCGTCAGCCACGACGGTAAAGAGCTGTACACCATTGCTAACCCGACGCAGATGCTCAACGACCGTTATGAGGTGAAACAGCCACGTCTGGATGTCTATGCGACCGATGCCGGGATGAATGCAAAACCAGTGCGCAGTTTCCCGGCGCCTCGGCAGTTGACCATCATGCAAAGTGGCGATGACGGCACGCTGTATGTCGCGGGTGCTGATGTTTACAAGGTCGATGTACAGAGCGGCAAGTTCGATGTGCTGATCCCCAGTCGCCATTGGAAACGCGCGAACTACAGTGCTCCGGACGTGCTTTACGTGTGGAACCAGCAGACCTTCCGCCATGATTTTTCGCTGCTCTATACCACGGCGAAATTCAAGGACAAGAAGCAGGATCCAGCCACCGCCGAATATCTGTACGGACTGTTCAGCATCGACCTGAAAACCGGTAAGACCGAAACCACCGACTTCGGGCCGCTGACTGAAATCTACTTCAGCGGCATGCGCTCGCCGAAGGATCCGAACCTGATGTTTGGCGTGCTCAACCGGCTGGCCAAGTACGACATCAAGCAGAAGAAACTCATCCAGGCGGCGACGCTGGAGCACTCCTATTACTGCATTTCGTTCAATAAGGAGGGCAGCAAGATCTATCTGGCCGGGACGTTTAATGACGTGGCGATTTTTGATGCCGAGACGATGAAACAGGTCGGGAGCATCAAATTGCCAGGGGGGGATATGGCGATTACCACGGCGCAGATATTTGTCCGGTAATCGGCGGCGTCCGCACTGACGTCATCGCGAGCAGGCTCGCTCCCACATTGGAATGCATTTCAAGTGTGGGAGCGAGCCTGCTCGCGAAGAGGCCCTCACAACCGCCGCAAAACTCAGGCCCCCGGCACCGGGCAACTCATGTCACCTTCCTCACACTTCAAATACTCCTTCAGCGCCTCAACCCGCACGTTGGTCACACTCGTCAGGCAATTGCTGTAAATCAACGGAGACACACTCCCGCCCGTCACCCCGGATGCCGAAAACTTGCACTCCGCATCACGAAACCCGACCCACGCCCGCTGCGCGCTGACCAAAAGCTTCTTCGCATCAGGGTTGTCCTTCAAGCGTCCGGTAATCTGCTGATACACCGTGTTCAACTCTTTATCCGCCGCTTTGAAATCCTGCCCGGCGCACTGATTCATCGTCGCCTGATCGCTGGCGTTGGCGCAGTCGACGGCGGCGTGGGCGAGGGAGGTGAATAGTAATGGCGTCAGGGCCAGCAACAGGCGTGGGGACATTTGCGGTCTCACTTTTGGTATCAGGAATGCCACGCATTGTAGCGATCAGGTTCAACTACCGCTGTAACCGCGCAGGCGCATGCAGTCATTGGTCAGGTCGATCTGTTTCTCAGCCACCACAATGCCATCGCCCACTCCGGCACCGACTGCCGCTGACATGCTTTTGTCCGACGGGGCGCTGCTGTAACTGGCGGTTGCCGATTTGGCCTGGTATTGGCACTCGGCTTTATCGTGATCGATGGTCGCCTGGGTCGCACCGGGCTTGCTCCAGTGATCCACGGAGGTCACGCAACCAGACAGCGTCAGCAGGGCTGTCCACAGAACGAGGTGCATTCGCCGCATGTCGGTCTCCCGATATCCGTTGGATTGACCCTTGAGTCTAGACGCAACTTCGCGTGGCACCGGTGACCAAATAGCTCCTTGATACAACTTCACATTGGACATGTGGTCATACAAGCCTAGTGTTCAGAACAGGAGGTGACGTATGAAACCAGTACCCAATAGTTTCGAACGCAAGATTTCGCTGAAGGCGCCGCGTTCTCATGTCTGGCGTGCATTGGTCGACGCCGAGGCGTTTGGCCAGTGGTTTGGCGTGGCGCTGGAGGGCAGGCGGTTTATTGCCGGTGAATGGACGCAAGGGCAGGTCACGTATCCGGGTTATGAACACGTGTTGTGGAATGTGCTGATCGAGCGGGTCGAGCCGCAGCAGTTGTTTTCGTTTCGCTGGCATCCGTATGCGGTGAATCCGAAGATCGACTATTCCCAGGAACCGACCACATTGGTCAGGTTCGAGCTGCAGGATTACGAGGACGGCACACTGCTCAAGGTTTCCGAGTCAGGTTTCGCGCATATCCCCGATATTCGCCAGAAAGAGGCTTATTTCATGGACAGCCGCGGCTGGGAGGAGCAACTGAGCCGACTCGAACAGTTCCTGACCGAAAGTGCCAAGGCCCGAGCGCGTGACGGTGGCTGATATTTTTCAACCGTGGCTGCAGCGTTGGTCATTGGTGCCGGACGGCGAGCCGATCTTTACGCTGGGCAGCCGTTTGCTGCCAGTGCGAGTGGGCGATACCCCAGCGATGCTCAAAGTGGCGATGGATGCCGATGAAAAAATCGGCAACCATCTGATGTCCTGGTGGGACGGCAATGGCGCCGCGCAGGTGCTGGCGCATCACGAGGATGGCTTGCTGATGGAGCGGGCCATGGGCCGGCGTTCGCTGATGCACATGGCGCTGAATGGCGAGGACGACGAGGCCAGCCGGATTCTGTGTGCGGCGCTGGCGCGGCTGCATGCACCGCGCGCGACGCCACCGCCGAAGTTGGTGGAGCTGGGGCCGTGGTTTGCTTCGCTGCGAATCGCTGCGACCCAGCATGGCGGTCTCTACGGCTTAAGCCTGGAAACGGCAGAAACATTGCTCGCCAACCCGCAAGACGTGGTGGTGTTGCACGGCGACATGCATCACGACAATGTTCTGGATTTCAGCGAGCGTGGCTGGCTGGCCATCGACCCGAAGCGGGTCAGGGGCGAGCGCGGTTTTGACTACGCCAATTTGATTTGCAATCCCGATCTGCCCTCAGCCACCAACCCCCAACGTTTTCGCCGACAGCTTGAGGTGATAACCGACGCCGCCGGGCTGGATCGCCAAAGACTGCTGCAATGGGTGCTGGCGTTCGCCGGATTATCCGCCGCATGGTTTTTGGAAGATGACGCACTGGAGCAGGCCTCAGGGCAGCTGAAAGTTGCGCAGATCGCCGCTTCCATGCTCGACGCCTGACACGTCTAAGGGTTTTCGGAAGGGTCGCTATGGCGAATGTCCTACACGCGATGGTAGCTATGTCGACTATTGCCGATTGGATCCCACGGTTAATCTAGCCACATCAACTGAGACACAGGGAGTGTTTCAGGATCACGGATGATCGACCATTTGCAAGGATCGCTGCCGACAGGGAGTCGATAATGGTCTTGGGAAAAACCCGCTTCGGCGGGTTTTTTTTTGCCCTGTAGGAGCTGCCGCCGGCTGCGATCTTTTGATCTTGATTTAAAAAAGATCAAAAGATCGCAGCCTGCGGCAGCTCCTACATGGGTTTCAGCGTTATGAGGCGATGAGTTGGCGCAGGACGTAATGCAGGATCCCACCTGATTTGAAGTACTCCACCTCATTCAACGTATCGATCCGGCACAGCACCTCGATTTTCTCCTGACGCCCATCTTCGCGCGTAATCACCAACGGCAAATTCATCCGCGGTGTTAGTTCAACCCCGGTCAGCCCCTTGATCTCGAACGTCTCCTTGCCCGTCAGATTCAGGCTCTTGCGGTTCTGATCAAGCTTGAACTGCAGCGGCAACACGCCCATACCCACCAGATTGGAACGGTGAATCCGTTCAAAACTCTCGGCAATCACCGCTTTCACGCCCAGCAAATTCGTACCCTTGGCCGCCCAGTCACGACTTGAACCGGTGCCATATTCCTGCCCGGCAATTACCACCAGCGGCGTGCCCGAAGCCTGATATTTCATGGCCGCGTCGTAAATCGCCAGTTTCTCGCCGGTCGGAATGTAGATCGTGTTGCCACCTTCTTCACCGCCAAGCATTTCGTTACGAATACGGATGTTGGCGAAGGTGCCGCGCATCATCACTTCGTGATTGCCGCGCCGTGAGCCGTAGGAGTTGAAGTCCCGCGGTTCCACGCCTTTCTCGCGCAGATACTCGCCGGCGGGGCTGTCAGCCTTGATGTTGCCGGCGGGGGAGATGTGGTCGGTGGTCACCGAGTCGCCGAGCAACGCCAGAACGCGAGCGCCTTTGACGTCTTTGATTTCCGGCAACGGCCCGGAAATGTCGTCGAAAAACGGCGGATGCTGGATATAAGTCGAATCGTCCTGCCAGACATAGGTGGCGGCTTGCGGCACCTCGATGGCTTGCCATTGCTCATCACCGGCGAACACCTCGGCGTATTCCTTGTGAAACATCGCGGTGTTGACCTGGCTGACCGCGTCGGCGATTTCTTTGCTGCTTGGCCAGATATCGCGCAAGTACACCGGATTGCCTTGCTTGTCCTCGCCCAACGGTTCGCTGCTGATGTCGCTGCGCACGCTGCCGGCCAAGGCATAGGCGACCACCAGCGGCGGCGAGGCCAGCCAGTTGGTTTTCACCAACGGATGCACACGACCTTCAAAGTTACGATTGCCGGACAGCACCGAGGCAACGGTGAGATCGGCTTTCTGGATAGCTTTCTCGATCGGCTCAGGCAACGGCCCGGAGTTGCCGATGCAGGTGGTGCAGCCGTAGCCGACCAGCGAAAACCCGAGCTGGTCGAGGTATTGCGTCAGCCCGGCAGCCTTGTAATAGTCGGTAACCACTTTCGAGCCCGGCGCCAGCGAACTCTTCACCCATGGCTTGCGGGTCAGGCCTTTTTCCACGGCTTTTTTCGCCAGCAGACCGGCCGCCATCATCACGCTCGGGTTGGAGGTGTTGGTGCAGGAGGTAATTGCCGCGATCACCACGGCACCGTTTTTCAGACGATAGGTGTGGCCTTCGTATTCATATTCGGTTTCGCCGACCAGATCGGCATTGCCCACCGCCACGCCACCACCGCCCTCACTTTCCAGGCGTCCTTCATCTTTACTGGTGGGTTTGAATTGCAGATCGATGAAGTCGCTGAAGGCTTGCGGCACATGCTGCAGTGACACACGATCCTGCGGACGTTTCGGCCCGGCCAGACTCGCTTCGACGCTGCCCATGTCCAGCGCCAGGCTATCGGTGAACACCGGTTCCTGACCGGGCAGACGCCACAGGCCCTGAGCCTTGGTGTACGCCTCGACCAGTTTCACCGTTTCCGGCGGACGCCCGGACAGACGCAGATATTCCAGGGTCACGTCGTCGACCGGGAAGAAACCGCACGTCGCGCCGTATTCCGGGGCCATGTTGGCGATGGTCGCGCGGTCAGCCAGCGGTAGGTCAGCGAGGCCGTCGCCATAGAATTCGACGAATTTTCCGACAACGCCTTTCTTGCGCAGCATCTGCGTAACCGTCAGCACCAGGTCAGTGGCGGTGATGCCTTCTTTTAGTTTGCCGGTCAGTTTGAAACCAATCACTTCCGGAATCAGCATCGACACCGGTTGCCCGAGCATCGCTGCTTCCGCCTCGATCCCGCCGACGCCCCAGCCGAGTACGCCGAGGCCGTTGATCATGGTGGTGTGGGAGTCGGTGCCGACCAGGGTGTCGGGGAAGGCATAGGTGCGGCCGTCTTCATCCTTTGTCCACACGGTGCGGCCGAGGTATTCAAGGTTGACCTGGTGGCAGATGCCGGTTCCCGGCGGGACGACGCTGAAATTGTCGAAGGCGCTCTGGCCCCAGCGCAGAAAGGCGTAACGCTCGCCGTTGCGCTGCATTTCGATATCGACGTTCTGCTCGAATGCGCTCGGCGTGGCGAATTTGTCGACCATCACCGAGTGGTCAATCACCAGATCCACCGGTGACAGCGGGTTGATTCGCTGCGGGTCGCCGCCGGCCTTGGCCATCGCCGCGCGCATGGCGGCAAGGTCGACCACGGCGGGAACTCCGGTAAAATCTTGCATCAATACGCGGGCAGGGCGGTACTGGATTTCCCGATCGGAGCGACGCTCCTTGAGCCACGCGGCAATCGCCTTGAGGTCGGCGCCGGTGACAGTTTTTTCATCTTCCCAGCGCAGCAGGTTTTCCAGCAGGACTTTCAACGACATCGGCAACTTGTCCAGATCGCCCAGGCTTTTGGCGGCATCCGGCAGGCTGAAATAGTGGTAGGTCTTTTGGTCAATCTGCAGTGTTTTGAGGGTCTTCAGACTATCGAGGGACGGCATTACGATCACTCCTTTGAATCCGCACGGCTACGGATTGAGGGGACGGGCAGAGCTATCAACGTAGCCCTGTTTTCATTAGCTGGCTAATAACTGGACTCTATGGGCAAGTCCAAGGTTCCGACATCGGCTATCATGCGCCGGTTTTCGTGACAGGCTTTGCTTCAACGCAAGGCTTGAGCATCGCGCAGGGGCCGAATTATCGCCCGCTGCCCAGGAGTAAGAATGAACACCCTATTCATGCATTGCCGGCCAGGCTTCGAAGGCGAAGTCTGTTCGGAAATTTCCGACCTCGCCGCCCGGCTCAACGTGGCCGGTTACGCCAAGGCCAAAGCGGCCACTGCCTGCGCCGAGTTTGTCTGCACCGAAGAAGACGGCGCCGAGCGCCTGATGCGCGGCCAGCGTTTCGCCGAGCTGATCTTCCCGCGCCAATGGGCGCGCGGCGTATTTATCGATCTGCCGGAAACCGACCGCATCAGCGTGATCCTCGCGCACATGGCCGATTTCCCGGTGTGCGGCAGCCTGTGGCTGGAAGTCGTCGACACCAACGATGGCAAGGAACTGTCGAACTTCTGCAAGAAATTCGAAGGCCCGCTGCGGAAGGCGCTGACCGGCGCCGGCAAACTGGTCGACGACGCCAGTAAGCCGCGTTTGTTGCTGACGTTTAAAAGTGGCCGAGAAGTGTTTCTGGGTATGGCCGACGCGGGCAACTCGGCGATGTGGCCAATGGGCATTCCGCGCCTGAAGTTTCCGCGCGAGGCACCAAGCCGTTCGACGTTGAAGCTGGAAGAAGCCTGGCACCACTTTATCCCGCGTGATCAGTGGGAAGATCGTCTGCACAGTGACATGACCGGCGTCGACCTTGGCGCAGCGCCGGGCGGCTGGACCTGGCAACTGGTCAATCGCGGCATGCTGGTGACGGCGATCGACAACGGCCCGATGGCTGAAAGCCTGATGGACACCGGTCTGGTGCAGCATTTGATGGCCGACGGTTTCACCTTCAAGCCCAAGCAACCGGTGGACTGGATGGTCTGCGACATCGTCGAAAAGCCTGCGCGTAACGCAGCGATGCTCGAAGAGTGGATCGGCGAGGGGCATTGCCGCGAGGCGGTGGTCAACCTGAAATTGCCGATGAAGCAGCGTTATGCCGAAGTGAAGCGTTTGCTTGAGCGCATCGCCGATGGCTTCAAAGCGCGCGGGATCAAGGTCGATATCGGCTGCAAACAGCTGTACCACGACCGTGAAGAAGTGACCTGCCACCTGCGCCGTCACGACATCAAGAAACCAAAATCCCGCTGATTCTCCCTGTAGGAGCTGCCGAAGGCTGCGATCTTTTGATCTTGTTTTTGAAGATCCAGATCAAAAGATCGCAGCCTTCGGCAGCTCCTACATAGGATGCGGTTTAACGCTATAGATGACCGAACACCCGGCATTGCGCGACAATGCCGGCCAGTTTCAGGAGTAAATCATGAGTGAAATGATCGATACCCCGGTCGACGGTACCCTCGACGCCACCGGCCTTAACTGCCCGGAACCGGTAATGATGTTGCACCAGCACATCCGTGACCTGGTGCCCGGCGGCCTGCTCAAGGTGATTGCCACCGATCCGTCTACCCGTCGCGACATCCCCAAGTTCTGCGTGTTTCTCGACCATGAACTGGTCGGCCAACACGAAGAGGCTGGCACGTATCTGTACTGGATTCGCAAGAAACACGCGTGATTCAGGCTTGCACAAAACGAACTGTGGGAGCGAGCAGGCTCGCTCCCACATTTTTTGTCTCGAGTCAGGCCTTAACCTGCCGAACGACTGATCCGAATACGCTTGCGCGCACTGCGCGTCAGGCGGATCGACAGCATCAACGCCGCGCAGCTCAGGCCGACGATCAAACCCTGCCACAACCCGCTCGGGCCACGTGGCTCACCGAGCCAGTCGGTCAGGCCGAGGGCGTAACCCACCGGCAAACCAATGCCCCAATACGCAAACAGCGTCAGAATCATCGTCACCCGAGTGTCCTGATAACCGCGCAGCGCGCCGGCGGCAGTAACCTGAATCGCATCGGAAAACTGGAACAGCGCCGAGTACACAATCAGCATCGCCGCGATGTGAATCACCGTCGGGTCAGCGGTGTAGATCGCCGCAATTGGCTCGCGCAGTAACAGCATCATGCTCGCCGACAGGCAGGCGTAGGCCAGCGCCGTGCCCATGCCGACGCCCGCAGCAAAACGCGCTTCACGCGGCTCTTCACGGCCCAATGCCTGACCGACCCGTACAGTCACGGCCATGCCCAGCGAATACGGAATCATGAACACCAGCGAGCTGACGTTCAGCGCAATCTGATGCCCGGCCACCACCGTGGCGCCGAGGCTGCCGATCAACAGAGCGATCACCGCAAAGATGCTCGATTCGGCAAACACCGCAATGCCAATCGGCAAACCAATTGCCAGTAAACGCTTGATCACCGCCCACTGCGGCCAGTCGAAACGGCTGAACAGTTCGCTCGAACGATAGGCCGGCGCCCAGCGCTCATAACCGGCCAGACCCAGCGCCATCACCCACATTACGATTGCCGTGGCCCAGCCGCAGCCGACGCCGCCCATCGCTGGCACGCCGAAGTGGCCATAGATGAAGATGTAGTTCAGCGGAATATTCAGCGCCAGACCGCACAGACCCAGCACCATCGCCGGGCGGGTTCGGCCGATGCCGTCACTGGTGCAACGCAGCACGTGATAAAACGCCACCGCCGGCAAACCACTTGCGATGCCGTGCAGGTATTGCATGCACGGACCGATCAGCTCGGGATCGACCTTCATCAGGTGCAGCACCGGTTCGGCGGCCACCAGCATCGCGGTCGCGATCAGGCCAACCACCAACGCCAGCCACAACGCCTGACGCACGATCGGGCCGATCTCGCTGTGCTTGCCGGCGCCAAAGCGCTGGGCGACTTTCGGCGTGGTGGCGAGCAGGGTGCCAGTCATTAACAGAAACACCGGCACCCAGATCGAGTTGCCCAGTGCCACTGCCGCCAGATCCTTGGGCCCGACGCGCCCGGCCATCACCGCATCGACGAAGCCCATGGCCGTGGTCGCCAGCTGCGCGATGATGATCGGCAGCGCGAGGGCGAGCAGGTTCTTGAACTCCAGACGAATCCGCGCGGGGCGGGTCAGGGAGACGGCGACAGGTTGGTCAGTTACAGAATTCACAGGCAAAGCGTCCACAAAGGTTGATGCGCAAGGCGCCGCATTCTACGCCGCTGACGTTACAGTCAGGAAAAATCCTCTGTTGCGGATTTGTAATCTGGTAGGAGCTGCCGCAGGCTGCGATCTTTGGATTTTTAAGATCACCATCAAAAGATCGCAGCCTGCGGCAGCTCCTACAGTTAAACTGCCGATCCGCCCAAGGAGCCCGCCATGCTGATTGTTGCCGACGAAAATATCCCGCTGCTCGATGCCTTTTTTGCCGGTTTCGGCGAAATCCGCCGGGTGCCGGGCCGTTCCATTGACCGTGCGACGGTCGAGCAGGCCGATGTGTTGCTGGTGCGTTCGGTGACCAACGTCAACCGTGCGCTGCTTGAAGGCAGCAAAGTGCGTTTTGTCGGCACTTGCACCATCGGCACCGATCATCTGGATCTGGAGTATTTCAACGAAGCCGGCATCATTTGGTCGAGCGCACCCGGCTGCAATGCCCGGGGCGTGGTCGACTATGTGCTCGGCAGCTTGATGACCCTCGCCGAAATCGAGGGTGTCGATCTGACTAAACGCACTTACGGGGTGATCGGCGCCGGTGAGGTTGGCGGTCGCCTGATCAATGTCCTCAAGGGATTGGGCTGGAACGTCAAAGTCTGCGATCCGCCGCGTCAGGCAGCAGAGGGCGGCGATTACGTCAGCCTCGAACAGATCATCGAGCAGTGCGACGTGATCAGCCTGCACACTCCGCTGACCCGCAGCGGTGACGGGGCGACCTGGCATCTGTTCGATCAGCAGCGTTTGCAGCAACTCAAACCCGGCGCCTGGCTGATCAACGCCGCGCGCGGCCCGGTCGTGGATAACGCGGCCCTGCGCGAAGTGCTGCTGGAGCGCGAAGACCTGCAAGCAGTGCTGGATGTCTGGGAAGCAGAACCAGAAGTTGACGTCGCGCTGGCCGAACTCTGCGTGCTGGCAACGCCGCACATTGCCGGTTACAGCCTTGATGGCAAACAGCGCGGCACGGCGCAGATCTATCAGGCATACTGCGAGTTCATCGGCCAGCCTGCGAACATTCAGCTCAGCGACTTGCTGCCGGTACCGTGGCTGTCGGAAGTTTCCCTGCACGCTGACAGCGATCCGGCGTGGGCGTTGGCGATGTTGTGCCGTGGCGTGTACGACCCGCGCCACGATGATGCGGATTTCCGCCGCAGCCTTGTAGGCAGCGTCGCTGAGCAGCGTGCGGCGTTTGATGTGTTGCGCAAACAGTATCCGGTGCGGCGCGAGATTGAAGGGCTGAAAGTGCGGATTGAAGGGGCGTCGCCAGTGTTGCGGCAGATTGTGGCGGCGCTGGGTGCAATCCTAATCCCGTAACCTCACATAGCCCCTGTAGGAGCTGCCGAAGGCTGCGATCTTTTGATGTTGTTTTTTACAAGCAAGATCAAAAGATCGCAGCCTTCGGCAGCTCCTACACGGTCCGTCGGCGAATCCCGGACAGAAAAAACCCGGCCAAAATGGGGCCGGGTCAGGAAGACGGTGGCTATATCACTCTTGTTCGGCAGGCTTGACCAATCGCTTCTCCAGTTCGCTGCACGCTTGCTGGATCATGTCTTCAGTGATCGGTACTTCACGCCCATCCTTATCAATAATCGAGCAACCCAGAGGTTGGCCGGGCTTGGTGCGGATCACTTCAATCTTGTCATCGCTGCTGTGTTGCAAGGACATGGCCTGTCTCCTCATCAGGTTATTCGCCAAGGTTAAAACTGCCACGTGACCGGGCTGTGACAACGCCCTGCGGTCTGTCGTCGGCGGCATCTCCACTCAAACAGAAATGACCGCTCGTCTCAACCCGAACTTTAGACCAATAGCCTCTAGGCTCTAGTCGTCACGGGCATATTTAACCTGACTCATTGTGATTTACAGAGTTCCACCCCATTTCAATGACTAGGCTGGCCCTATTCATCTGCGCAGATGTGAACCCGAATGATCTCGATGCTTTCCTCCCGACACCGGCGCGCCCTGCGTCTGACCAGCCATTTTCTCCTGCCCTATCGTTGGCAGGCCTTTGGCGCGCTGCTCGCATTGATCGTCACCGCCGGCATTACCTTGTCGATGGGCCAGGGCATCAAGCTGCTGGTCGATCAGGGTTTCATGACCCAGTCGCCGCATTTGCTCAACCAGTCGATTGGCCTGTTCATGCTGTTGGTCGTCGGACTGGCGATCGGCACCTTTGCCCGGTTTTATTGGGTGTCGTGGATTGGTGAGCGGGTTGTCGCGGACATTCGTCGCCAGGTGTTCAACCACTTGGTGTACCTGCATCCGGGGTTTTATGAGGACAACCGCAGCTCGGAAATCCAGTCGCGCCTTACCGCTGATACGACATTGCTGCAGTCGGTGATCGGTTCGTCACTGTCGCTGTTTCTGCGCAATCTGCTGATGGTCATCGGTGGCGTCGTGCTGCTGTTCATCACCAACCCCAAACTCACCAGCATCGTGGTGATCGCGCTGCCGCTTGTAGTCGCGCCAATCCTGATTTTCGGCCGCCGTGTGCGCAATCTGTCACGCCAGAGTCAGGATCGCATTGCCGACATTGGCAGTTACGTGTCCGAAACCCTTGGCCAGATCAAAACCGTGCAGGCCTACAACCATCAGGTGCAGGACGAGCATCGCTTTGCCTCGACGGTCGAGCAGGCTTTTGAAACCGCGCGTAAACGCATCTTCCAGCGTGCGTGGCTGATTACCCTGGTGATCGTGCTAGTGCTGGGCGCGGTCGCGGTGATGTTATGGGTCGGCGGCATGGACGTGATCGCCGGGCGAATTTCGGCGGGTGAACTGGCGGCGTTTGTGTTCTACAGCCTGATCGTCGGCAGTGCTTTCGGCACATTGAGCGAAGTGATCGGCGAGCTGCAACGCGCTGCTGGCGCTGCCGAACGCATCGCCGAACTGCTGCGCTCGGAAAATATCATCCAGCCGCCCACCTCCGGGTTGGTGACATTGCCTGATCGCGTGCGCGGCGAGCTGGAGCTGCGGGATGTGCGTTTTTCCTACCCGTCGCGTCCAGAAAGCTACGCCGTCGATGGCTTGAATCTGACCGTCCGCGCGGGCGAAACCCTGGCGCTGGTAGGGCCGTCCGGCGCCGGGAAATCCACGGTGTACGATTTGTTGCTGCGATTTTACGACCCGCGCGAAGGACAAATTCTCCTCGATGGCGTGCCCTTGACCCGCCTCGATCCTCTGGATTTGCGCCGCTGCTTCGCCCTCGTCTCGCAAACGCCCGCGCTGTTCTTTGGCAGCGTCGAGGAAAACATTCGTTATGGCTGCCCGACGGCCACGCTGGAGCAGGTCAAGGAAGCCGCGCGAATCGCCCACGCCCACGATTTCATCGAACAAATGCCAGACGGCTACCAAACCCACTTGGGCGACGGCGGCCTCGGTCTTTCCGGCGGCCAACGCCAACGTCTGGCCATCGCCCGGGCGCTGCTGGTGGACGCGCCAATCCTGCTGCTCGACGAAGCCACCAGCGCCCTCGACGCGCAAAGCGAACACTTGATCCAGCAAGCCTTGCCGAGCCTGATGCACAACCGCACGACGCTGGTGATTGCGCACCGTTTGGCCACAGTGAAAAACGCCGACCGGATCGCCGTGATGGATCAGGGCAAATTGGTCGCGGTAGGGACACATCAGGAATTGATTGCCAGTAATCCGCTGTATGCACGGCTGGCGGCGTTGCAGTTTAGTGATGGTCAGGAAGCGTCTAAACAACACCTATGAATGATGAGCGCCCGTAGGAAATGCTTGGAGGGGACATGAGTGGTTACCAACCGCCGTTGAACCTGAACACTCGAATGGTTGCTGTGATCGCTAACATCAGCGAGCAAATCGGTCGGAGGCGGATCGGATGGCCGAATCGACACCCTTCGTCGAGTACATGCTTCAAGCCTTAAGTCTTGCGCTGCAAGAAGCAATCAGCAATGAGCCTTCAACCGACCAAGTAACCGACCAAGTAGCGATGTTGCTCGGCGTATTTGATGGGGCTGATCAACTGAGCGTAAACGAGCTCATGAGTAGCCTCGGGCTGGCTCACAAGGCAACATTTCGCGCGAACTATCTGAAACCCGCACTGGCTATTAAATTGATTGAAATGACCGACCCCGATTCGCCCAGGAGCCCAGTACAAAAGTATCGCCTGACTGAACGGGGCAAAACGATAGCCTCCACATTCGCGTAGGAGCTGCCGCAGGCTGCGATCTTTTGATCTAAAAATGCCCGCATGAAAATGCGGGCATTTTATTTGGAGCAAGATCTAAAGATCGCAGCCTTCGGCAGCTCCTACAGGTCATTGGTCGTCGAAGTAGCGCTCATGCCAATCCACCAGCGGCTGTGGCGAGTTGAGTTTCTGCCCGTAGATCACCGAGTACGACAGAACGTTTTGCACGTACTGGCGGGTTTCGTCGAACGGGATGCTTTCCACCCAGACGTCGAAGCTCAGGTGATCGGCGCCGCGCAACCACTGGCGCACACGACCGGGGCCGGCGTTGTAGGCGGCGGAGGCGAGGACGCGGTTGCCGTTGAACTGGCTGTGCACCTGACTCAGATAAGCCGCGCCGAGCTGGATGTTTTTGTCCGGATCGAGCACTTGTTGCGGCGAGGCCAGCGGAATGCTGAATTTGCGCGCGGTTTCCTTGGCGGTGGCGGGCATCAGTTGCATCAGGCCGCTGGCGCCGACGCCGGAGCGGGCGTCGTCCATGAAGGCGCTTTCCTGGCGAGTGATCGCGAACACCCAGCTAGAGTGCAGGCCACGAACCTTGGCTTCACGCACGAGAGTTTCGCGGTGGGCCATCGGGAAGCGGATGTCCAGGTCGTCCCAATACTGCGCCTGACTGATGGTGCGAATCGCCGGGAAATACCATTTCAGGTCATAAGCCAGTTTTGCCTGCGCGACCATTTCGTCACGATTGAAATGACGGCTGACGTGGTACCACTCGCGACGACCGTCGACGATCTGCCCGCGCGCATGGAATTCCAGCGCACGGCGTACGCCAGGCGTGTTGCGCACCTTGTTGATCAACGCCTGGCTCAGCACTAGTGGCTTGTTGTTCAACGAATACGGCGATTGCGAGCGGTCGGCGGCGAGAAAACCGTAGAAGTCACGTTCACGCGCCAGATTTTTGTACAGGGTCTGTGCTTCCGGGTTCTGCGGTTGCGCCAGTTCCAGGCTGCGCGCCTGCCAGTAACGCCAGCGGTTGGTGGTGGCGAGATCCTGCGGCAGACGCTTGGTCAGTTGGTAAGCATCGTCCCAACGCGCCAGACGCAACAGCAGACGCAAACGCCATTCGGACACGGTGTTGTCGCGCAGTTCCGGGTCGTATTTGGTCATCACGTCCAGCGCGCGGCTGTCGAAACGCCGGGCCAGGGTAAGGCAGATTTCCCGGGCGATCGCGACTTTTTCATCGCGGGAGAAATGCATGCTGCTGGCGTAACCATCGAGCAGCGCCATGGCCTTGTCCGGATCCTGACGGGCGAGGCGGCGCAGGCCGAGGCTGACCACGTCGGACATCGGTTCATCCGCCGGAGTGAAGCGCGACGGTTGGTTGAGCAACTCGGGTTTCTGCGCGACATCGACCAGCAATCGACCGCGCGGGGCGAGGGTGGTCAGGCCGTTAACGAGGCTGTTGGCGAGCGGATAGTTGCGCGCCTGAGCGGCGAGTTTGGTGCGCTCCCAACGTTTCTGTTCAGTCAACTGGCCGTCAGCGGCCCAGATGCCGAACAGCGCGTCACACGCGGCGGGCTGCGATTTGCCGGTCAGCCAGAGCTTGTCGGCATTGGCATAACCTTCGGATTTTTTGTCGTGGGTGATCTGGTACTGCGCATTCAGGCAGTCCAGTTCGGTGAAGTTGAGCTTCGGGTCGTAGTACTTGACGAAGGTCGCCCAGTCGCCACGGTCGGCAAGCCAGCGCAACCAGCGCAGCTTCATCCAGTTGGCCTGGGGCAGGTCACCGTGCTCGGCGAGGAATTTCTCGATTTCCTCGTTGCTTGCGCTTTTCAGGCGCGCGGTCAATTCGTCGTAAGCCAGATACGGTTCCAGCGGATAATCGGCCAGGGCCTGGCTGTAACGGAAATACGGGCCGGTGTCGCCTTTGGCCAAGGCGCGCTTGGCTTCATCGTAATACTGGCGTTGGGTGGACAGATCCACCGCCTGGGCGGATTGAACGGCAGCGGCGGTAAGTAGCAAGCAGGACAAAACACTGAAAAGGCGACTGCGCATGAGACATCCGGGCAGAGAAATCATGACAAGTGCCGACCTCGGTCAGCACTGAATTGTCTGTAGCTTAGCCTTTTGCCAGCGAGCGGCGAAAGCTTTGCGGGCCTCGCAGCACAAGTTCGCAACAATTGTTGTGCAGAGTGCTTCGACAGACAAATTGCCGGCCTGCTGGAGCCCTAAGTCAGGTAGAATGCGCGCCCGGTTTTTGGAGAAGCTCATGACCCTGCTCAAATTCAGCGATGTGTCCCTTGCGTTCGGCGCCATGCCGTTGTTGGACAAGGTGTCCTGGCAGATCGCCCGTGGTGAGCGGGTGTGCATCATCGGCCGCAACGGCACAGGCAAGTCCAGCATGATGAAGCTGGTCAAGGGCGATCAAAAGCCTGACGACGGCTCCGTGTGGCGTGCCCCCGGTCTGAAAATCGGCGAATTGCCGCAAGAATTGCCAGTGGCCGACGATCGGACGGTGTTCGACGTGGTCGCTGAAGGCCTGGATGGTGTGGGCGCATTGCTCGCCGAGTACCATCATTTGGCGCAGAACTGCGTCACTGAAGAAGACCTGAACAAGCTGATGCACGTTCAGCAAGACCTCGAAGCCCGTGATGGCTGGCGCTTGCAGACGTTGGTCGACAGCACCCTGAGCCGCCTGCAACTGCCGGCCGACAAGACCCTCGCCCAGTTGTCCGGCGGCTGGCGTCGTCGCGTGCTGCTGGCGCAGGCGCTGGTGTCCGAACCGGATCTGCTGCTGCTCGACGAACCGACCAACCACCTGGACATCGGTGCGATTGCCTGGCTCGAAGAAGCGCTGAAAGATTTCCAGGGCGCCGTGCTGTTCATCACGCACGACCGTTCCTTCCTGCAAAACCTTGCCACGCGCATCCTCGAACTGGATCGCGGCGGCCTGATCGACTGGAACGGCGACTACGCCAGTTTCCTCGTGCACAAAGAAGCCGCGCTGGCCGCTGAAGAAACCGCCAACGCGCTGTTCGACAAGAAACTGGCCCAGGAAGAAGTCTGGATCCGCCAGGGCATCAAGGCGCGCCGCACCCGTAACGAAGGCCGCGTGCGCGCCCTGAAAGCTTTGCGCGTTGAGCGCAGTGAGCGTCGTGAGCGCACCGGCAAGGCCAATATTCAGTTGGACACTGCCGACAAGTCCGGCAAGCAGGTGATGGTGCTCGAGAACGTGAGTTTCGCTCACCCGGGCGGCCCGTTCCTGATCAAGGATTTCTCGATGGTGCTGACGCGCGGCGACCGTATCGGTCTGCTCGGCGCTAACGGTACCGGCAAGACCACGCTGTTGAAACTGATGCTCAGCGGTCTGCAACCGACCAGCGGCAAAGTGGAAGAGGGTACGCGGATCGACGTGGCCTACTTCGATCAGTTGCGTCATCAACTGGATCTGGAAAAAACCGTTATCGACAACGTTGCCGAAGGTCGCGACTTCATCGATATCGACGGCCAGAGCCGCCACGTGCTGAGTTATCTCGGCGACTTCCTGTTCAGCCCGCAGCGTGCCCGCACGCCGGTCAAGGCGCTGTCGGGTGGTGAGCGTGCGCGTCTGTTGCTGGCCAAACTGTTCAGCAAACCAGCCAACCTGCTGGTGCTTGACGAACCGACCAACGACCTCGACGTGGAAACGCTGGAGCTGCTTGAAGAAGTGCTGCTGACGTTCAACGGCACCGTGCTGATGGTCAGCCACGACCGGGCATTCCTCGACAACGTGGTCACCAGCACCCTGGTCTTCGAAGGTGAAGGCAAGGTGCGTGAATACGTCGGTGGCTATCAGGACTGGATCCGTCAGGGCGGCTCGCCGCGTCTGCTGGGCGTGACTGAAAGCAAATCCGGCAAGGCTGACCTGAATTCGGCAGTGGTAACGGCTGAGCCGGCTGCGGTGGCTGAACCTGCCGCTGCCGCCCCGGCGGCCAAGAAAAAGCTGAGCTACAAGCTGCAGCGCGAGCTGGAAGCGTTGCCGGGCGATATCGACGCCAAGGAACAGCAGATCGCTGCGGTGGAAGCTGAAATGGCGGATGCCGGTTTCTATCAGCGTCCTGCGGCTGAGACGGCCAAGGTGATTGCTTCTCTGGAGCAGTTGCACGCTGAGCTGGATGCGTTGATGGAGCGTTGGGCCGAGCTGGATGCCTGATTGATCCCGTAACAAAAAAGCCCGGCCTCATTTGCGTGAGGCCGGGCTTTTTGTAGGAGCTGCCGAAGGCTGCGATCTTTTGACTTTGTTTTTAAAAGGACAAGATCAAAAGATCGCAGCCTTCGGCAGCTCCTACACGGCTAGCGTTTGACCAGGTGGACAGCGAGCACATCGCAAGGCGCGCCGTGCAGTACGTCATTCGCAGTGGAGCCGAGCAACAAGGCCAGACCATGACGACCATGGCTGCCAACCACAATCAGATCGCATTGCTGTTCCTTGGCGAAGTGGTGGATTTCCTGACGTGGCTGGCCATAGGTCAAATGGCAGTTGGCGCCTTCGAGCTCGGAGTATTTGAGCTTCAGGCGCTCCAGGCGCTCCTTGGCCTGATCGAACTGCTGTTGTTGCAGTTGTGACAGATCCATCGGCACGTCGCCGCCGAACGCCATGGCCATTGGTTCGACAATATGCACCAGCGACAGCTTGGCACCGTTGCTCACCGATAGCTCACGGGCGCGGTGAATCACAGGGTCGCACTCTTCAGTCAGATCTACGGCGACCAGGATATGGGTGTAGGGCATGAGGTGCTCCTCGTGACGGTTCAATATTGTTAAGTATGGCTGGTTTCAAGCGCATTGGTTCCGAAGTGGAGCAATGGCTCATCAAAATTCGGGAGTAGAGATATGACGGTCTGGTTGGTGGTGTCAATCCTGTTGGTGGTTTTGAGTCCGCTGGCGTGGTTGCGTCCATCGCGTGCACAAAGCGGTCGCATCGCCCTGCGCATGGAGGCGCGCCGCATCGGTCTGGCCATGCAACTGGCGCCTCAGGAGTGGCCGCACTGGATGGCGCAAGAGCCGCCGAGCCCGTGCGCGCAATATCATCGGCCGCGCCGTGGCAAGCAGCCGGCGTGCTGGACGTATTGGCAGAAATCGCCGGGTGCGTGGGTCAATCAGTGGCAGGAAGCCTGCGAAGATCCGGCGCTGCTTAATCATTTCGAAAAGTTGCCGGGCAACGTTTTCAAAGTCGAAGCCGACAAGCAGATGATCGCCTTGTATTGGGGTGAGAAGGGCGAAGCCTCGGTTTTGCTGGATATCGACGCGACTCTGAAAGCGCTGGCATGACGCGCGGACTTTTCCCACTGCAACGGTGGGGAATGTCCGGCAGACGCGCATTAAAAAGCCCGACATGATTCATCGGGCTGGGTTGGCCAGGCAGGCCGGTAAATCTTTTTACAACGAATCTCGCTTGCAGCGTTCAGCGCTTTTCCCTGTAGTCCAGCCAGCGTAGCCTGTTAAACAAGGCTCGGCGCTAATTAGGGCGACTTTTCTAACTATTGATTCTATGAATGGCTTCTCATGCAGGCGCGTGTTGCCGGTCTGCGTGGTGCGGAAATGACCGCAAAGTCGCATTTCAACCCGTATTTTGGGCGATTGACAATTGTCGGAAATTCCGTGAAGGTGACGTACCCAAATCAAACGGGCGTATGAATTGAGCGTTTGTCTTACTGACCGCTCCTACAGAATCCCGACTATCGCGTTGGCGGGTGTGCCGGGTGAATGGGTATCAGCAGTGACGAAGAAGCGTCCTGCCAAACCATTCGCTTGCGTCCGACGTGTACTGTTCAGCTTCCATATCGTGGAGATCAGTTGATGATTTACGAAGGTAAAGCCATCACGGTTAAAGCTCTTGAAAGTGGCATCGTCGAATTGAAATTCGACCTCAAGGGTGAGTCCGTCAACAAGTTCAACCGCCTCACTCTCAACGACCTGCGTCAGGCTGTCGAGGCCATCAAGGCCGACGGCTCGATCAAGGGCATTATCGTCACCAGCGGCAAAGACGTTTTCATCGTCGGCGCCGACATCACCGA
>Ga0160469_100242_pt1 | contig 42239 bp, 38 predicted proteins | sample HID1972M_E11MG_FD_108246 | JGI IMG/M metagenome (GOLD analysis project Ga0160469, IMG submission 108246) | Enriched pill bug-associated microbial communities from UW Madison campus, WI, USA - HID1972M_E11 MG | ecosystem: Host-associated > Arthropoda: Insects > Digestive system > Unclassified ...
TCGCCCACGCCTGCAACGAAGCCGGTGTCGAAGTGCTGCTGGTGGGCGACTCCCTCGGCATGGTCCTGCAAGGTCACGACAGCACCTTGCCGGTGACCACCGCAGAAATGGCCTACCACACCGCGTGCGTCAAACGCGGTAACACCGACGCCCTGATCCTGGCTGACTTGCCGTTCATGGCCAACGCCACCCTCGAACAAACCATGATGAACAGCGCCATGCTGATGCAGGCCGGTGCGCACATGGTCAAGGTCGAAGGTCAGCTGTGGCTGGCGGAGTCGATCCGTCTGCTCGCCGAACGCGGTGTGCCGGTGTGCGCGCACATGGGCCTGACCCCGCAAGCGGTGAACATCCTTGGTGGCTATAAAGTGCAGGGCCGCAACGAAAACCAGGCGCGGCAGATGCGTGCCGATGCGATCTCGCTGGAGCAGGCCGGTGCGTCCATGCTGCTGCTCGAATGCGTGCCAAGCGAACTGGCTGCTGAAATCACCCAAGCGGTGAAAATCCCGGTTATCGGCATCGGCGCCGGCGCGGATACCGACGGCCAAGTGCTGGTGCTGCATGACATGCTCGGTCTGTCGATCACCGGCCGCGTACCGAAATTCGTCAAAAACTTCATGCACGACCAGGACAACATCCAGTCCGCATTGAAGGCTTACGTCAGTGAAGTCAAAGCCGCCACGTTCCCTGGCATCGAACACGGATTCTCTGCATGAACACCGTAAAAACCGTACGCGAACTGCGCGCCGCCATCGCCCGCGCACGCAGTGAAGGCAAGCGCATCGGCTTCGTGCCGACCATGGGCAACCTGCACAGCGGCCACGTCGCCCTGGTGACCAAAGCCACGCAACGCGTGGACTTCGTGGTGGCGAGCATTTTCGTCAACCCGCTGCAATTCGGCGCCGGTGAAGACCTCGACAAGTACCCGCGCACCCTCGCGGCGGATCAGGAAAAACTGCTTGAAGCCGGTTGCTCCCTGCTGTTCGCGCCGACCGTCGAAGAGATGTACCCCGACGGCATGGCCGGACAGACCCGGGTCAGCGTGCCGCAACTGTCCGAAGGCCTGTGCGGCGCCAGCCGTCCGGGACACTTTGAAGGTGTGGCGACGGTGGTCAGCAAGCTGTTCAACATGGTGCAGCCGGATCTGGCGATTTTCGGTCAGAAGGACTTCCAGCAACTGGCGGTGATCCGCGCGCTGGTGCATGACCTGAACATGCCGATCCAGATCATCGGCGAACCGACCGTACGCGCTGCGGACGGTCTGGCGCTGTCATCGCGCAACGGCTTCCTTAATGAGGAACAACGCGCGGTAGCCCCAGTGGTTTATCGCACGCTGAGCAACATTGCCGAGTCGATCAAGCAAGGCGAGCGTGATTTCCCGGCGCTGATCAGTGCCCAGCTGCAACAGCTGCAAGCGGCGGGCCTGCGTCCGGATTACCTGGAAATCCGCCATGCGCTGACGTTGCGTCCGGCGACGGCTGAAGACCGTGATCTGGTGATTCTGCTGGCCGCGTTCCTCGGTACTACGCGATTGATCGACAACCTGCACCTGAATCTCGACGCCCCGGTTTAACAGCAAAATCAAAAGATCGCAGCCTTCGGCAGCTCCTACATAACCCCGTAGGAGCTGTCGAAGGCTGCGATCTTTTGCGTTGTATTGCCGCCCCCAGAGCCTTCGGGCACACTGCCCGCCGTTCGATTCCAACCCGGGAGGTTCAGCTTGCCCGACCTCGCCCTCCCCCTCCGTTTGTCGGCCACTCCCTGTATTAAATGTTAAAAAAGTACAGGGATCAGGTCAGAAGAAGTCAAGACAGATCGCAGCGCGAGGTTTACTGTATTCGCCCTGCGTCGATAAATCGTGTAGACGCAGTTGACCGCGCACCCAAACATGGCGCGCCGGTCTGATCCGTGTTCAGAAGCCGTTCAAGTAAAAAGGAAAACCGCAGCGATGGCGTATTACCTCACTCCTCAAGACGTTACCGCTCTGCCCGCCTGGCAAGCGTTGAAAGATCACCGCCAAGCCATGCAGGATTTCAGCATGCGCGAGGCCTTCAACGCCGATCCGCAGCGCTTCAATCAGTTCACCCTCAGCAGCTGCGGCCTGTTTCTCGATTATTCGAAGAATTTGATCAACGCCGAGACCCGCAATCTGCTCGTGGGTCTGGCCAATGAAGTCGATCTGAAGGGCGCGATCAAAGCGCTGTTCGAAGGCGAAATCGTCAACACCTCCGAAGGCCGCCCGGCGCTGCACACCGCCCTGCGCCGCCCGGTGGGCGACAAGCTGTCGGTCAACGGCGTCAACGTGATGCCGGAAGTCCACAAAGTACTGAACCAGATCACCGACCTCGTGGGCCGCATCCACGACGGTCTGTGGCGCGGTTACACCGAGAAGCCGATCACTGACGTGGTCAACATCGGCATCGGTGGCTCGTTCCTCGGCCCTGAGCTGGTTTCCGAAGCACTGCTGTCGTACGCGCAGAAAGGCGTACGTTGCCACTATCTGGCAAACATCGACGGCAGCGAATTCCACGAGCTGACGCAGAAACTGCGCGCCGAGACCACGCTGTTCATCGTTTCGTCGAAATCCTTCAACACCCTCGAAACCCTGAAGAACGCTCAGGCCGCACGTGCCTGGTACTTGGCGCAGGGCGGTTCGGAAGCCGAGCTGTATCGCCACTTCATCGCCGTCTCGAGCAACAACGCCGCGGCTGTGGCGTTCGGTATTCGTGAAGAAAACATCTTCCCGATGTGGGACTGGGTTGGCGGTCGTTACTCGCTGTGGTCGGCGATCGGTTTGCCGATTGCGCTGGCGATCGGCATGTCCAACTTCAAGGAATTGCTGTCCGGTGCCTACACCATGGATCAGCATTTCCAGACCGCGCCGTTCGAGCAGAACATGCCGGTGCTGTTGGGCTTGCTGGGTGTGTGGTACGGCAACTTCTGGGGCGCGCAAAGCCACGCGATCCTGCCGTACGACCACTACCTGCGCAATATTACCAAGCACTTGCAACAACTGGACATGGAATCCAATGGCAAGAGCGTGCGTCAGGACGGCACCCCGGTGTCGACCGATACTGGCCCGGTGATCTGGGGCGGCGTCGGCTGCAACGGTCAGCACGCTTACCACCAGTTGCTGCACCAAGGTTCGCAACTGATCCCGGCCGACTTCATCGTGCCGATCGTCAGCTTCAACCCGGTTGCTGACCACCATCAGTGGCTGTACGCGAACTGCTTGTCGCAGAGCCAGGCGCTGATGCTCGGCAAGACTTTGCCGGAAGCAGAAGCCGAATTGCGCGAAAAAGGCATGAGCGAAGAGCAAGTGCACAAACTCGCACCGCACAAGGTGATCCCGGGCAACCGTCCGAGCAACACCCTCGTGGTTGAACGCATCAGCCCGCGTCGTCTCGGCGCACTGGTGGCGATGTATGAACACAAAGTGTTTGTGCAGAGCGTGGTCTGGGGCATCAATGCCTTCGATCAGTGGGGCGTGGAGTTGGGCAAGGAGTTGGGCAAAGGCGTTTACAACCGTCTGGTGGGCAGCGATGAAACCACCGCTGACGACCCGTCCACCCAGGGCCTGATCAACTACTTCCGCGGTCGTCACCGCGGGTGATAGGCTGAAGGGGCGGTTTGCCTGCCCCTACAGCTTGCAACATCGACAGTTCCACGGCACCGGGCTAATCGCAGAATCGGTGGCGTACACGATCCCTGTAGGAGCTGCCGAAGGCTGCGATCTTTTGATCTTGACCTTAAAAAACAAGATCAAAAGATCGCAGCCTTCGGCAGCTCCTACGAGGGTCGTACAGCTCCCCTCTTGTCGCACAACAAGAATAAGGAACCGTCATGTTCGATATCAGCACGTTCCCCAAAGCCGATGCCGTCCGCCGGGCTGCGCAATTGAGTCAGGATGATTATCGGCGCCTGTACCGCGAATCCATTGAACACCCCGACACCTTCTGGGCCGAGCAAGCCACGCGCTTCCTCGACTGGAGCACGCCGTGGCAAACCGTTCAGCGCTGTGACCTGAAAACCGGTGAAGCCGCCTGGTTTGCCGGAGGCAAACTGAACGTCAGCTACAACTGCATCGACCGCCATCTCGAACAACGCGGCGAGCACACCGCCTTGCTCTGGGAAGGCGACGACCCCGCCGAATCGGCACAAATCACTTACAAAAAACTTCACCACTATGTCTGCCGCCTGGCCAACGTGCTGAAAAGCCGTGGCGTGAAAAAAGGCGACCGAGTGTGCATTTACATGCCGATGATCCCCGAAGCTGCTTACGCGATGCTCGCCTGCACGAGGATTGGCGCGGTGCATTCGGTGGTGTTTGGCGGCTTTTCTCCCGATTCCCTGCGTGACCGCATTCTCGATGCCGACTGCCGCACCGTGATCACCGCCGACGAAGGTGTGCGCGGTGGCAAGTTTGTGCCGCTGAAGCAGAACGTCGACAAAGCCCTGCAAAGTTGCCCGGACGTCAGCACCGTCGTGGTGGTTGAACGCTCTCAAGGCAAGGTCGACTGGGTCGAAGGCCGCGATCTCTGGTATCACCAGGCCGTGCGCGACGTCAGCGACGATTGCCCGCCGGAACCGATGGACGCCGAAGATCCGCTGTTCATCCTCTACACCTCCGGCAGCACCGGCAAACCCAAAGGCGTGCTGCACACCACCGGTGGCTACTTGCTGCAAGCGGCGATGACCTTCAAATACGTGCTCGATTACCGTGACGGCGAAGTGTTCTGGTGCACCGCCGACGTCGGCTGGGTCACCGGCCACAGCTACATCGTCTACGGCCCGTTGGCCAATGGCGCGACCACATTGATGTTCGAAGGCGTGCCGAGCTATCCGAGCAGTTCACGTTTCTGGCAGGTGATCGATAAACACAAGGTCAACATTTTCTACACCGCGCCCACCGCCCTGCGCGCATTGATGCGCGAAGGCGCCGAACCGTTGCAGGAAACGTCGCGCGCCAGCCTCAGATTACTCGGCAGCGTCGGTGAGCCGATTAACCCGGAAGCGTGGGAATGGTATTTCAACGTGGTCGGCGAACAGCGCTGCCCGATTGTCGATACCTGGTGGCAGACCGAAACCGGCGGCATCATGCTCAGCCCGCTGGTCAGTGCGCAGCGGATCAAACCGGGCTGCGCTACACAGCCGATGTTCGGCGTGCAACCGGTGTTGCTCGACGAGCAAGGCAAGGAAATCCAAGGCGCCGGCAGCGGCGTGCTGGCGATCAAATCGAGTTGGCCGGCGCAGATTCGCAGCGTCTATGGCGACCCGCAACGGATGGTCGACACCTATTTCAAACCCTACCCCGGCTACTATTTCACCGGCGATGGCGCACGACGCGATGAGGACGGCGATTACTGGATCACCGGGCGCATCGATGACGTGATCAATGTGTCCGGCCACCGCATTGGCACCGCTGAAGTGGAAAGCGCTTTGGTGCTGCACGACAGCATCGCCGAAGCCGCCGTGGTCGGTTATCCGCACGACGTCAAAGGTCAGGGCATCTATGCCTTCGTCACGCCCATGAACGGCACTGAACCCAACGATGAACTGAAGAAAGAATTGCTCGCCCACGTCAGCAAGGAAATCGGCAGCTTCGCCAAACCGGATCTGATCCAGTGGGCGCCGGCCTTGCCGAAAACCCGCTCAGGCAAGATCATGCGCCGCATCCTGCGCAAGATTGCCTGCAACGAACTCGACAGCCTCGGCGACACTTCGACCCTGGCCGACCCGAGCGTGGTGCAAGGCCTGATCGACAAGCGCCTCAATCAGTAACACGTCGGGCGCGGTCAACCGGCCGCGCCCGCCCTTCTTCACTGAGTGGTCATGGAATTCATCCGCAGTCGCATCGAAAACCAACTCATGAGCCTGACCGGGTTATCCCTCGGCCAGCTCGATCTGGAAAACCCCAAGGGCGATCCCGGCCTGTTCGGCCCCGATTCGGTCAGTTGGCAGGTGCACGGCGATTTCAGCAGCATGTTGATCGGCGGCATCAGCGCGTTGTTGCTGCAAGCCCTGCATCCACTGGCGCTGGCCGGGGTTTGGGATCATTCAAATTTTCGTCAGGACATGCTTGGGCGCTTGCGGCGAACCAGCCAGTTTGTCTCCGGCACCACGTTTGGCTCGCGGCGGGATGCCGAGTGGTTGATCGAGAAAGTCCGCACCATTCACCTGCAAGTGGTGGGCACCGCACCGGACGGCCGACCATATGCGGCCAGTGATCCGGACTTGCTGACGTGGGTGCATGTGGCCGAAGTCAGTAACTTTCTGGCGGCGCATTTGCGCTATCGCAATCCGCAGTTGTCGCTGGCTGATCAGGATCGTTATTACGCCGAGATCGCCGTAGTCGCGGAACGCCTAGGCGCACGCGATGTGCCCAAGTCGCGGCAGGCCGTGGCCGATTATCTGCAACGCCTGCGCCCGCAATTGCTGTGCGATGAGCGCAGCCGCGAGGTTTTACGTTTGCTGCTGGCCGCACCGGCGCCGAGTGTTCTGGCGCGACCGTTTGGCGATTTGATGATGAAGGCTGGCATTGATCTACTGCCGGACTGGGCCAGCGACATGCTCGAGGTGCGGCAGAGTTCGCTGCAACGCCAGTTGATTCGCGCCAGCGTCAAACGCAGCGCACCGATGCTGCGCTGGGCGATGCGCAATGGCTCGGTGCAGAGAGCCAAACGTCGTATGGGCCTGCCGACCTGAAAAGCTTCGCGAGCAAGCCCGCTCCCACATTTGGAATGCGTTCCCATGTGGGAGCGGGCTTGCTCGCAAAGGGCTTAACTCGGTTCCCCGCCAAGCTGTTAAACTCCCGCGCCCCAATTCTCTCCAGCAAGGCGCATGCATGTCTTCCTTGAATCAGGCGCTGCGCGCCGCCCTCGATCAACGCCAGGACTTGCTCGCTGTGCTGCACAGCCAGGGCACCGATTGCTATCGGCTGTTCCACGGCAGCCAGGAAGGCGCCGGCGGTCTGACCATCGACCGCTACGGCCCGCAACTGCTGGTGCAGAGTTTTCACCAGACGCTGGAGCGCGATGACCTGCTGCAACTGCACGCGATGGTCAATCAAACCCTGGGCCTGGAAACCCTGCTGGTCTACAACGACCGCTCCCGTGGCAACTCGCGCATCGACCGTGAAGACAGCGTCTACAAAGCCGAAGACGCCGCACTGGTTGATCTGGTCGGTCACGAATGGGGCCTCAATTACCGCGTGCGCGGGCGCCACGCCGGGCAGGATCCGCTGTTGTTCCTCGACCTGCGCAACACGCGCGGCTGGGTCAAGGAGCACGCCAAAGGCAAATCCGTGCTCAACCTGTTCGCCTACACCTGCGGCGTCGGCCTCAGTGCCGCAGCCGGTGGCGCCCGTGAAGTGTGCAATCTGGATTTCGCCGAAGGTAACTTGGCGGTCGGTCGCGAAAACGGTTTGCTCAATCCGCAGTTGCCGGAGATGGAATTCATTCAGTCGGATTATTTTCCGGCGATCCGCCAACTCGCCGGCCTGCCGATCAGCCAGCGTCGCGGGCAGAAACTGCCAAGCTACCAGCGCCTCGAACAGCGTCAGTACGATCTGGTGCTGCTCGATCCGCCGGCCTGGGCCAAGAGCGCGTTCGGCACCGTTGACCTGCTGCGCGATTATCAAAGCCTGCTCAAACCCGCGCTGCTGACCACCGCCGACAACGGCGTACTCATTTGCTGCAACAATCTGGCGAAAGTCAGCATGGACGACTGGCGCGAACAAGTCCTGCGCTGCGCCGAAAAGGCCGGCCGCCCGGTGCGCGAGTGGAGTGTGATGACCCCGGGTGCAGACTTCCCGTCCATGGATCAGCAACCGCCACTGAAAACCCTGATCCTGCAGCTATAACCCCTCTTGCATGATGTACAACTTCCCCCTGTGAGAGCGAGCCTGCTCGCGAAAGCGGTGTATCAGCCAACCCATAGTGTGACTGGTAGGACGCCTTCGCGAGCAGGCTCGCTCCCACAAGGGATCTGTGTTTTGAGACAAATCTGAACAATCCTGACCCATGCGATGTACTTCGGAACCAGATTCGCGTGCCATACTCCAAGGCACTTCGATTCAGACAGATGAAGCCGCACATGACCAAAGGATTGATTCGCGCGATTGGCGCCTTGTTGACTGCGCTGGCCCTCTACAGCCTGCTGGGGTTTCTGATTTTGCCGGGCATTGCCCTGCGAGTGGCCAACCAGCAACTGGCCAATTACGCCACGGTGCCGGCGCATATCCAGCGCATCGAACTCAACCCGTTCAGCCTTGAGGTCACCTTGTGGGGCCTGGTTATTGGTGAACCGGGCAAAGAGCAGGTGGGCTTCGAACGCCTGTACGCCGACCTGCAAATCGACAGTCTGTGGACCAAAGCCCTGCATCTGGCGAACATCGAACTGGACAAGCCGAAGACCGAAATCCTCTTCGCCAAAGACGGCAAGCTCAATCTGCTCGGCCTGTTCAACGTGCCGGCCAGCGAACCGGTTCCGGCCGATCCCGACGCCAAACCGTTCCCGCTGCGCATCGACAACATCAAACTGGCCAGCGGCGTCGTGCACTTTCAGGACGTGCGTCCGAGCGAGCCGATCGAATTCCTTTACGACGACCTCAGCTTCGAACTGAAAAACCTCAGCACCCTACCCGAAGACAGCGCCGACATGACCCTCGTCGCGATCGGCCCGGCCGGCGGACGAATCGACTGGAGCGGCAATTTCAGCCTGATCCCGTTCACTTCCGAAGGCACCCTGAAAGTCACCGACGGCAAGATGAAAGCCTTCTGGCCTTACGTGCGTGACTCGGTGCCTTTGGTACTCAACGACGGCGTGGTCAGCCTCAGCACCGAATACAAACTCAACCTGTCGAAAGAAACCGAACTGCTGCTGAACAACGTTAACGTCAGCATCGCGCCGTTCGCGATCAGCGCTCCGGATGGCCGCCCGCTGGCCAAGCTTGAGCGCCTCGACGTCAGCGACACCAGCATCGATCTGGCCAAGCAACACGTGGTGGTCGGCAAGATCCGCAGCCAGAAACTGGAAACCTGGGCCGCCCTCGAAGCCGACGGCCAGCTCGACTGGCAAAAACTGTTCGCCAGCCAACCGTCAAAACCCGCCGCCAAAGCCGCCGCCGAACCGGCCAGCACACCGGCCGCTGCCGATTCGCCGAAAGCTGAACCGACGGCACCAAGCAAACCCTGGCAAGTGCTGCTCAAAGACGTGCAACTGCGCGACTACACCGTTCACCTCGCCGACCGTTCCGCCACGCCTGCGGTGGCGCTGGATATCACGCCGCTGAACATTGATCTGCAGGATTTCGACAGCCTCAACGGCTCGCCCTTCAAGGTCAAACTCGACAGCGGCGTCGGCAAATCAGGCAAGCTCAGCGCCGACGGCACGGTCAATCTGGCGCCGGTCAACGCCCAGCTCAATGTGAAAACCCAGGACATCGACCTGCGTGTCGCACAGTCCTACATCAACCCGTTTATTCGTCTGGAACTGCGCAGCGGCATGCTCGGCAGTGACCTTAAGGTCAACCTCAAGAGCACCGAACCGCTGGCCCTCAGCGTGACCGGCCGCGCGCAGATCGATCAACTGCACACCCTCGACACCCTGAAAACCCGCGACTTCCTCAAATGGCAGCAAGTGGTGGTCGAAGGCCTGAATTATCAGCACGGTGACAGCCTGTCGATCGACAAGGTCAACCTGTTCCAGCCGTATGCGCGCTTCATGATCAACGATGATCGCACCACCAACATCGACGATTTGCTGATCCCGCAACCGGCCGACAGTGGCGCGAAATCCACTGCGGCGAAACCGGCCAGCAAGGACAAACCGCTGGGCATTCATATCGGCGGCATTGCGATCAATGACGGCTCGGCCAACTTCGCCGACTTCAGCCTGACGCCTAATTTCGCCACTGCGATCCAACAACTGAACGGTCAGATCGGCACCATCGACAGCCGTCAGGCGAAACCGGCCAGCGTCGACATCAAGGGCAAGGTCGACCGTTATGCTCCGGTAACCATCAAGGGCGCGGTCAATCCCTTCGACCCGATGGCCAGCCTCGACATCGCCACCAGTTTCAAACGCGTCGAGCTGACCACGCTGACGCCATACTCCGGCAAATTCGCTGGTTATCGGATCCGCAAGGGCCGGCTCAATCTCGACCTGCATTACTTGATCACCAAAGGCCAACTGAAAGCCGAGAACAAAGTGGTGGTCGAACAGTTGCAGCTCGGTGAGAAAGTCGACAGCCCGGACGCCGTAAGCCTGCCGTTGAAACTGGCGATTGCGCTGCTCAAGGACGTCGACGGCAAAATCTCCATCGAATTGCCGGTGACCGGCGACCTCAACAATCCGCAGTTCAGCGTGATGCCGATTGTCTGGCAGACCCTGCGCAACCTGATCGTCAAAGCCGCAGCGGCGCCGTTCAAGCTGATTGGCGGTTTGGTCAGCGGTGGCGGTTCCGAAGACCTCGGCACCGTGTCGTTCGCGCCGGGCTCCAGTGAGTTGAGCAAAGACGCCGAAGGCGCGCTGGTGAAACTGTCGCAAGCGCTGAAAGAACGCCCTGCCCTGCGTCTGGAAATCGAAGGCACCGCCGCGCAAAGCAGCGATGGCCCGCTGATCGCCGAACAGCGTCTGGAACGTGAATATCAGTACAACTACTACAAGATGCTCCAGCGCCGTGGCGATAAAGTCCCGGCTCAAGCATCTTTGATCGAAGTGCCGGAAGGCGAAAAAGGCCCGCTGCTCGAAGGCATTTATCGCACCCGTCTGAAAACCCAGCCGCCGGCTGAATGGAAGGATCTGGGCAAGGAAGAACGCACGGCGAAAATGCGCGAAGGCGTGATCAAGTTCTGGAGTGGCAGCGACGTGTTGCTGCGTCAGTTGGGTCAGGATCGCGCCAGCAGCATCAAGGATTATCTGGTCGACAAAGGCCAACTGGCCGATGACCGCGTGTACTTCATCGACGCCAATCTCGGTCAGGCTGAAAGCGATGGTCGGGTGATCACGCCGCTGCATCTGGACGCCGAGTAATGACGGGCAAGTGGCTGGCGGCGATCGCCTTGACGCTGGCTGCCAGCCCCGTCTGGGCGTCGGATACGTTACGTTGCGGCAGCCAACTGGTCAGCCTCGGCGACCGCGCCAGCGAAGTGCTGCAGAAGTGCGGCGAACCGGTTGGTCGCGATCCTCTGGGTTACAAGCGCAGCGCCAATCGGCGTGAAGAGTTTCAGGTCGAGGAATGGACGTACGGGCCGAACAACGGCATGTACCAATACCTGCGCTTTGAAGGCAATCGCCTGCGGCAGATCACCAGCAAACGCGGTAACTAAAACACATCAAAAGATCGCAGCCTTCGGCAGCTCCTACAGGGAAATGCATTCCAAAGTAGGAGCTGCCGAAGGCTGCGATCTTTTTTTGCGCCTGAAATAGAACGGGCCCCGACACAAGTGTCGGGGCCCGTAATGACCACATCCGTGTGGCCGTTCGCATGAACTCTAAAGGTGCGGCAGACGTATTGCTCGGCCCGCCTGTCGCGTCTTCTCCCGGTTCAGGCGAGAAGCCTTAGCCTTACTCGGCTTTCAGGCCGTCAGCGGAGACCGCTTTGACGCCTTTGATTTTCTTGGTGATCGCAACAGCGGTAGCTTTCTGCGATTCAGTCACAGCTACAGTCGACGACAGCGAAACAACGCCTTTGTTGGTTTCTACTTTAATGTCGGTGCCTGGGATGCCTTTTTCGGTAACCAGGTCGCTTTTGACTTTGGTGGTGATCCAGGTATCGGAAGTAGCTTCTTTAGCTTGGGTAACTTCACCAGCAGCCAAAGTCATTGGAGCAGTCTGAGTGGTTTGGGCGAATGCGCCGGAAGCCATGGTCAGGGTCAGCGCGGTAGCAGCAGCGGCAGTGATAGCGAACTTCTTCATACGAGTAACTCCTGTTTTTCTGGAAAGTCTGCTGCGTGTCTTGTCAGCAGGGTTGCCATATACATTGCGAACGCTGTGCCAACTTTTTCGACGACATAAAACCCTTACAAATCAATAGCTTAGTAAAAACGTAAATTTCCGGATTCATGCAATTTGCATGACTTGCAGATTAATCGCATGCAAGTTGCGGTTTTTTGGAAAGTTCCTAAGACGCTGAAATTATTGAAGCTTTTATTTATCGTCGGGCAAAGAAAATGCCCCGTAAACGGGGCATGTTTCAGTCGAAGGTCAATGTAAGATCTGCCGAAGGCTGCGATCTTTTTGATCTTGCTTCTAGAAACAAAATCAAAAGATCGCAGCCTTCGGCAGCTCCTACAGATCGCTATTAGGCCCCGCTGCCCGGGCAACCTTTAGGCGCGTAGTCGGGGTTGACCGTCGATGCACAGCTCCAGACGCCGGCCGTGGTACCGGTTGTACCGCTGGAACGGGTCAGCGTGATGGTCTTGCCCAGTACAGGCGCTGGTGCATTGGTCAGCGTACACACGATTGTCCCGGCTCCCGATGAGGCCGTACCCGAAGCGGTTATGCTGCTGCAGTTAGTCGTTGAGTAGGCGGCACTGCCAGAGACCAGCGTGATGGTTGGGTCAGTCCCTTGATTAATCGTGTCTTCAAACGGAATCTTCAGCGCGCTGATTTCCGCCAGACCCGCCGTGACCTTCGCCCGCGCTTGATACTTGGTGTACTGCGGCAGGGCAATGGTCGCCAGAATCCCGATGATCGCCACTACGATCAGCAGTTCGATCAGCGTAAAACCTTGTTGTTTTTTCATAGACACGCTCCATGCATGAGTCGAAATCTCATGATCTGCAAGGGACGCAGCATAGCCCATGCCAACGGCCGCCAGACCCCGCACGCTGGGCGCACAGCGGTCGCGACGCCGTTTCCTACAACCCCTGACCGCACTATCTGACACTTTTTGTCACCTGCGCCCGGCATGTTTGGCGCTGCCGGTTGACTAGGCTATAAGTCATGAACGGCAAGCGTGCGGAATCCCAATGAATGACATCGCTCTGAGCGGTCTGGCCAAGCAATTGGTGCAGGCCGAACTGCTCACGGAAAAAAGCGCCCAACAAGCCTGGCAACAGGCACAGCGCAATCGGCTATCGCTGGTCAGCTACCTGGTGCAGAACAAACTGATAAAGAGCTGGCAGGTCGCCGAGATCGCTTCGGAACACTTCGGCATGGCGTTCCTCGACCTCAATTGTCTGGACAAGGAAACCCAGCCCAAAGGCCTGGTCAGCGAAAAACTGGTGCGCCAGCACCACGCCCTGCCCTTGTGGCGGCGCGGCAACAAACTGTTCGTGGGCATTTCCGACCCGAGCAATCATCAGGCGATCAACGACATTCAGTTCAGCACCGGGCTGAACACCGAAGCCATTCTGGTGGAGGACGACAAGCTCACCGATGCCATCGAAAAATTCTTCGACACCCATGCCTCGGGGCTCGAAGAAATGGCCGACGTCGACCTCGACGGCCTCGATGTCGAGGCCATCGACGATGGTAAACAGGAGAGCATGGGCCCGGATGCCGACGATGCGCCGGTCGTGCGTTTCGTGCACAAGATGCTGCTCGACGCGATCAAAAGCGGCTCGTCCGACCTGCACTTCGAACCCTACGAAAAAAACTACCGCGTGCGCGTGCGCACCGACGGCATTCTGCGCGAAGTGGCGAAACCACCGATCCAGTTGGCCGGGCGCATCGCCGCGCGTCTGAAAGTCATGGCCAGCCTCGACATCTCCGAGCGGCGCAAACCGCAGGACGGGCGGATCAAGATGCGCCTGTCGAAGAGCAAGTCGATCGACTTCCGCGTCAACACGCTGCCGACCCTGTGGGGCGAAAAAGTGGTGATCCGGATTCTCGACCCGTCCAGCGCACAGATCGGTATCGATGCGCTCGGCTATGAGCCAGCGCAAAAAGACTTGTACATGGCCGCACTCAAGCAGCCACAGGGGATGATTCTGGTCACCGGCCCCACCGGTTCGGGGAAAACCGTGTCGCTGTACACCGGGCTGAATATTCTCAACACCGTCGACATCAATATCTCCACCGCTGAAGACCCGGTGGAGATCAACATGGAAGGCATCAATCAGGTCAACGTCAATCCGCGCCAAGGCCTCGACTTCGCTCAGGCATTGCGCTCGTTTCTGCGTCAGGATCCGGACGTGATCATGGTCGGTGAGATCCGCGATCTGGAGACCGCCGAGATCGCGATCAAAGCCGCGCAGACCGGTCACCTGGTGCTCTCGACCCTGCACACCAACAGCGCCGCGGAAACCCTCACACGCCTGCACAACATGGGCATTCCCGGCTTCAACATCGCCACGTCGGTGAGCCTGATCATTGCCCAACGCTTGGCGCGCAAATTGTGCAGCCACTGCAAGAAACCCATCGAGATTCCCCGCGAAACCCTGATCAAGGAAGGTTTCCCCGAGGAACGCATCGGTCATTTCACGATCTACGAGCCGGTCGGTTGCGATCATTGCAACGGCGGGTATAAAGGCCGCGTGGGGATTTATGAAGTGGTGAAAAACACACCCGAGCTGCAACGGTTGATCATGGCCGAAGGCAACTCGCTGGAAATCGATATTCAAATGCGCCGCGACGGCTTCGATGACCTGCGCACCTCGGGTCTGCACAAGGCCATGCAAGGCATCACTAGCCTTGAAGAAATCAATCGGGTCACCAAGGACTGAACATGGCGGTCAAGGCAGCGAAAATGAGCATCTATGCCTGGGAAGGCACGGATCGCAAAGGCAGCAAAGTCACCGGCGAGTTGAGCGGGCAGAATCCGGCGCTGGTCAAGGCGCAGCTGCGCAAACAAGGGATCAACCCGGGCAAGGTGCGCAAGAAATCCGTGTCGTGGCTGAGTCTGGGCAAACGCATCAAGGCGCAGGACATCGCCCTGTTCACCCGGCAAATGGCAACGATGATGAAGGCCGGCGTGCCGCTGTTGCAGTCGTTCGACATCATTGGTGAAGGCTTCGATAACCCGGCCATGCGCAAACTGGTCGACGAGGTGAAGCAGGAAGTTGCTGCCGGTAACAGCTTCGCCGCCGCCCTGCGCAAGAAGCCGCAGTATTTCGACGAGTTGTATTGCAACCTGGTCGACGCCGGCGAGCAGTCCGGTGCGCTCGACACCTTGCTGGAGCGCGTCGCGACCTATAAGGAAAAAAGCGAAGCGCTTAAAGCCAAGATCAAGAAAGCCATGACCTACCCGACCGCCGTGGTGCTGGTCGCTGCGGTGGTCACCGGGATTCTGCTGGTGAAAGTGGTGCCGCAATTTCAGTCAGTGTTCTCCGGTTTCGGTGCTGAGCTGCCGCCCTTCACCCTGATGGTGATCAGCCTTTCAGAATTCATGCAGCAATGGTGGTGGGCGATTCTCGGCTTACTGATCGCGGCGTTTTTCGGCACCCGTCATGCGCTGAAAAAATCTCAGGCGTTGCGTGATCGGCGCGATACCTGGCTACTGAAACTGCCGCTGGTGGGCACGATGATGTACAAGTCCGCCGTCGCGCGTTTCGCCCGAACGCTGTCGACAACATTTGCCGCCGGCGTGCCACTGGTTGAAGCGCTGGACTCGGTGGCTGGCGCCGCCGGCAACGTGGTGTTCAAGCGCGCGATTCTGCGTATTCGTCAGGATGTTTCCACCGGCATGCAGCTGAATTTTTCGATGCGCACCACAGGCATTTTTCCCAACATGGCCGTACAGATGACTGCGATTGGTGAAGAGTCCGGTGCACTCGACGAGATGCTCGACAAGGTTGCGGGTTTCTATGAAGAGGAAGTCGACAACATGGTCGACAACCTCACCAGCCTGATGGAGCCGTTCATCATGGTGGTACTCGGGGTGATTGTTGGCGGTCTGGTGGTGGCGATGTACCTGCCGATCTTTCAACTCGGCTCAGCGATCTGATATGCCCATCGACGAACTGTTTGCCCTGTATCCACTGGCCTTTGTCATCACCGCGCTGTTGCTCGGGCTGGTGGTCGGCAGCTTCCTTAACGTGCTGATCTGGCGTCTGCCGAAGATGCTTGAACGCGATTGGCGCCAGCAGGCCCAGGACGTCCTCGGCCTGCCCGGCGAAACGCCGCTGCCCACTTACAACCTGATGCTGCCGCACTCGCAATGCCCGCATTGCGCGCATCGAATTCGGGCGTGGGAAAATATTCCGCTGCTCAGTTACCTGTGGCTGCGCGGCTGCTGTTCCGCGTGTGCAGCGCCGATCAGCAAACGCTATCCGCTGACCGAACTGGCCTGCGGCCTGCTCTCGGCATTTATCGCCTGGCACTTCGGCTTTGGCTGGCAGGCGTGTCTGCTGATCTTCCTGACCTGGGGTCTGTTGGCGATGAGCCTGATCGACACCGAACATCAATTGCTGCCCGATGTGTTGGTGCTGCCCTTGTTGTGGCTGGGGTTGATCGTCAACAGTTTCGGCTTGTTCGTGCCATTGCACGCAGCACTGTGGGGCGCGGTGGCCGGTTATCTGCTGCTGTGGTCGGTGTTCTGGCTGTTCAAATTGCTCACCGGCAAGGACGGCATCGGCCACGGTGATTTCAAGTTATTGGCGCTGCTCGGCGCGTGGGGCGGATGGCAGATTCTGCCGCTGACCATTCTGTTGTCATCGCTGGTCGGCGCGATCATCGGCGTGATTTTGCTGCGCCTGCGCCAGCAGGAAACCTCGACGCCGATCCCCTTCGGCCCCTATCTGGCAATTGCCGGCTGGATTGCCTTGCTCTGGGGTGGTCAAATAACCGACTTCTATTGGCAGTTTGTCGGTTTGAAATGAATACCCCTGTGGAAAAACCCTGGATTCTCGGCCTGACCGGCGGCATCGGCAGCGGCAAAAGTGCCGCTGCCCAGCACTTTATCGACCTCGGCATTCATGTCGTCGACGCGGATCACGCCGCGCGCTGGGTGGTCGAACCGGGCCGGCCGGCGCTGGCCAAGATTGCCGAGCATTTCGGCCCCGGCGTGTTACAAGCGGACGGCACACTGGATCGTGCGGCCCTGCGCAAACTGATTTTCGAGATTCCAGAACAGCGGCGCTGGCTCGAAGCCTTGCTGCATCCGTTGATCGGCGAGGAAATCGCTCATCATCTGGCGCTGGCAAAATCGCCTTATGCGATTCTGGTGTCGCCGCTGTTGATCGAATCCGGGCAATACGCGATGACCCAGCGAATCCTGGTGATCGACGCCCCGCAACAACTGCAGATCGAACGCACCTTGCAGCGTGACCAGACCAGCGAACAGCAGGTTCAGGCGATCCTCAAGGCCCAGTCGAGCCGTGAAGACCGCGTGAGCCGCGCCGACGACGTGGTGGTCAACGACCGCGACCTCGCCTGGCTGCACAGCGAAGCCGAGCGTCTGCATCACTTTTACCTGACTTTATCCGGAGGCCAAGCATGAGCCAGATTCCTACCGTTGAATGCCCAACCTGCGGCGCACCCGTCGAATTCACCCCTGAAAGCGAATTTCGTCCGTTCTGCTCCGCGCGCTGCAAACTGATCGACCTCGGCGCCTGGGCGTCGGAAGAACACAAGATTCCGGTCGCGCCAGACGCTGAAGACGAACTGTTTTCCGGCGATTTCGATCCTCGTCACTGATCGCGATGAGGGCAGATCGGCTGGGGATCAACGCTTGGGATCGTCGTCCTTCCACGGCGCCGAAAGGTAGCGTGTGCGGTTGAAGGTCTCCAGCCATTCCGGGCTGAAGACCACCAGCGCGCTGATGACCATGCCGTTGATAAACGCTTCAGGGAAAATGATCAGCCACAGGTAACCGATGAAATCTTCCAGCCATTCCGGCATGGCGAAGACGCCGTCGTACCACAGCAGCATCAGACTCAGCAGCAGACAAACCAACGCCGACAGCGCAGCAGCCAGAAACCCTGAACAGAAGATATACACGAAGGGATTACGCGGTTGCGCGCGCTCGACCAGAATTGCCACGCACTCGGTGATCAGCACAGGCAGCAGAATAAACAGCGAGCCGTTGACCCCCATCGCCGCGAGATCCTGACGCCCGAGCAACACCAGTCCGATCTGCGCCACCAGCCCGCCGACAATCGCCAGCGGCCAGTCCAGCAGCAAGGTCACTGCGGTCATGCCGATAAAGTGATACGACACGCCGGTGTCGAAATCCCTGCGCACCAGCCACAGCAGAAACAACGCGAACACCGTGCCGAACAGCAAATGCTGACGGCGGCTGTCACTGAACAACTCGACCCACGGCGCACGCACGATCGCCCAGAGCAGCACCGGCAGGTAAATCAGCCAGCCGAGCGTCAGGCTTGCCGTCGACAGCAGTTCAGCTCCAATCATGACTCCCTCACCTTTCTGCGCACATCCCCCCGTAGGAGCTGCCGCAGGCTGCGATCTTTTGATCTTGTTCTTTTTACAGTCAAAAGATCGCAGCCTTCGGCAGCTCCTACAAGGGCAAGGTGAACGGGCGGTTCAAGCAAAGCTTTCTGCTTGTCGCATTTGAACGCTAAGCTTGGGCCTATGGATGACTCAGATTATTTACGCCTGCTGACCATCGCGGCCGAGCAAGCCAACGCGTTCCTGTCCAATGCCCGCAAATGGGAGCGTGAGCGTTGGGTCTGCCAGCGCCTGCTGCAAGGCTTGAACATCCCCTATCGCGCCGACGAGTTCGCCCCGGCCGGTGAGCCGCCGGACGTGTTGTTTCGCGATGCCAATTTCGAAGTATTTTTCGTCCTTGATGAAGGCCGTCGCCTCAACGATGAATGGCGCGACGAACTGCAGCGTCGGCGCAGCGCTTTTTCGCTGAGCCAACTGGTGCGCCGTGAAGCCAAGCCCAAGCGCATCCCGGCCAATGAATTCCTTATGCGACTGGCGCCGACTTTGCGCAAAAAAGCCCACAACTACAAAGAACGCGGCATGGATCTGGGTGAGCTGGACATCATTGCCTTCGCCAGCCTCAAGCGCGAAGTGCTGGACTTGAACAGCCACTTCCCGCCGCCCACCGAGTATCTGCGTCAGGGCTGGCGCTCGCTGTCGCTAGTCGGCCCGACCTTCGCCCGCGTACTGTTCGCCCATCCGGATGCCCCGGATTTTCTGCGCAGTAACCTTGGCCGCAGTATCGTTTTTGATGTGGGGATCAGCCTGTGACGCCGCTTCAGCAGTTGATCGCCGATGTGCCGCAAACCGGACGTGTGCGCTGGATCGGTGTGCGTCCGGAGTCTCGTGGGCCGATGATTGAGCTGGATGCCGTCGAGGCACGACTTGAGGCCGGGCTGACCGGCGATCATGCACGCCCCGGTGTGCGTAATGCGCGGCAGGTGACGCTGATTCAGTGGGAGCATCTGGCAGTGATCAATGCATTGATGGGCCGCCCCGACGATCAACCGGTCAAGCCTGAAGATCTGCGGCGCAATCTCGTTATCAGCGGTATCAATTTGTTTAGCCTGAAAGGTCGGCGCTTTCGCATCGGTCAGGCCATCTTCGAAACCACCGGTTGGTGTCAGCCTTGTGCACGCCTGCAAAACAACCTCGGCCCCGGCACCTTTCAAGCCGTGCGCGGGCATGGCGGAATTACCGCGCGGGTGTTACAAAGCGGGATCATTCGCCTCGATGATGGCGTGTCTGTCGAGCCGGTTCCGGACAGCGGCTATGCTGCGTTCAACCCCGGATAAAAACCGCTGTAGCTTCTGCCCATTCAGCAACGTCTACCTGACGAGGCATTTATGACCAGCCGCCTGAACCCCGAAGACCAGAAACATGTCGAAGAGTACCTGCAACTGTCCCAACACCGAGTCGAGCGCCGGCCTTTCCGGCCGTGGATGCTCCTCGTGCTGGTGCTGGCAGTGACCATTGGTCTGGGCCTGTTGAGCCGATTTATCAGTTACCTGACGCTATGAGCAGCTTGGCGCTCGCTTGGGTAACCGCACCGATTTCCTTTAAAAACCTTGCGAGTTATCCCTATGTCCCATCGTATTGTTATTGTCGGCGGCGGCGCCGGCGGTCTGGAGTTGGCTACCCGTCTGGGTAAGACTCTGGGCAAACGCGGCACCGCCAGCGTGATGCTGGTCGACGCCAACCTGACGCACATCTGGAAACCGTTGCTGCACGAATTGGCCGCCGGATCGCTGAACTCCTCCGAAGACGAACTCAACTATGTTGCCCAGGCCAAATGGAACCACTTCGAGTTTCAGCTGGGTCGCATGAGCGGGCTCGATCGCGCGCAGAAGAAAATCCAGCTGGCCGCGACTTACGACGAAAACGGCGTCGAACTGGTGCCGGCGCGAGAAGTGCAGTACGACTCGCTGGTCATCAGCGTCGGCAGCACCACCAACGATTTCGGCACTCAGGGCGCGGCGCAGCACTGTCTGTTCCTCGATACCCGCAAACAGGCCGAGCGTTTTCATCAGCAACTGCTTAACCACTATCTGCGTGCGCATGCCGGGCAAACTGATGTGGTCGAGCAGATCAGCGTGGCGATCGTGGGTGCTGGCGCAACTGGGGTCGAGCTGGCCGCTGAACTGCACAACGCGGCGCATGAACTGGCGGCGTATGGGCTGGATCGGATCAAACCGGAAAACATGCACATCACCCTGATCGAAGCCGGGCCACGGGTGCTGCCTGCCCTGCCGGAGCGCATCAGCGGGCCTGTGCACAAGACCCTGGAGAAACTCGGCGTCAATGTGATGACCAACGCCTCGGTCAGCGAAGTGACGGCGGACAGCCTGATCACTGCCGACGGCAACGAGATCAAGGCCAGTCTGAAAGTCTGGGCGGCCGGGATTCGCGCGCCGGGTTTCCTCAAGGACATCGATGGCCTGGAAACCAACCGCATCAATCAACTGCAAGTGCTGCCGACGCTGCAAACCACCCGCGATGAAAACATCTTCGCCTTCGGTGACTGCGCGGCCTGCCCACAACCGGGTTCGGATCGCAACGTACCGCCGCGTGCTCAAGCGGCGCACCAACAGGCGTCGTTGCTGGCTAAATCGCTGAAGCTGCGCATCGAAGGCAAAACCCTGCCGGAGTACAAGTACACCGACTACGGCTCGCTGATCTCGCTGTCGCGTTTCTCGGCTGTGGGTAACTTGATGGGCAACCTGACAGGCAGCGTGATGCTCGAAGGCTGGCTGGCGCGGATGTTTTACGTCTCGCTCTACCGCATGCACCAGATGGCGCTGTACGGGCCGTTCCGCACGGCGATGCTGATGCTCGGCAGCAAGATTGGTCGCGGCACGGAGCCACGCCTGAAGCTGCATTGATGATCTAAAAACTGTGGGAGTGAGCCTGCTCGCGAAAGCGATGTGTCAGTCGACATTGATTTCGACTGTGCTACCGCCATCGCCAGCAGGCTGGCTCCCACTTTTTTTTGCGCTGCCCATAAAATCCGCAGTCAACCACGCTCCCACAGGTTTCACGGTCGTACACAAATCCCCGAGCACAGCCAAAACCTTGTAGGAGCCGAGCTTGCTCGCGATGGCGGTGTGTCTGTCGACTTTATTGTTGAATGACACGCCGCTTTCGCGAGCAAGCTCGGCTCCTACAGGGGATCTGCGGTGCTTACAGATTCCCAATTCATTCGGTGTTGTTTTGGGAGAGGCCTGGGTTTTTCGCGGACAAAAAAAATCCCCGTATCTTTCGATACGAGGATTTTTAATATGGTCGGGGTAAGGGGATTCGAACTCCTGACATCCTGCTCCCAAAGCAGGCGCGCTACCGGACTGCGCTATACCCCGACGGTACTACCTCTTGAAATTGGCTCCGTGACCAGGACTCGAACCTGGGACCCAATGATTAACAGTCATTTGCTCTACCGACTGAGCTATCACGGAACTACATATTTCAATTTACAACGGTGAAACTTACTGCTTCCAGTCACTCGTTCGCATCGCTGCGTTCGTGTGTCTGAGGCGCGCTATTCTACAACCTAGAACACCTCTGTCAACCCCCTAAATTGCTTTCAAGTTAATGATTTGCAACTTATTTCAGATTTCAGCTCAGTGAGTTGAAACCGTCTTGGCGACTGACTGCGGGGCGCACTTTACAAGCCTTTTCCTTTGAGTTCAACAGCCTAACGAAAAAAAAGGCCCCACAATGTGGGGCCTGCCAATTTTCATTGGCGTTTGGACTTAGTTGAAAACGATTTCGTCGTTCTCAACCACGCCGGTTGCCGTGTCACCTGGCAGGAAATGCCCCGACAGGATCAGCTGCGCCAGCGGGTTTTCGATCCAGCGCTGGATCGCACGTTTCAACGGACGTGCGCCATAGACCGGGTCGTAGCCCACCGCAATCAGCTTATCCATCGCTTCCGGGCTCAGTTCCAGCTTCAGCTCACGCTCAGCCAGACGCGTACGCAGGCGACCCAACTGGATCTCGGTGATGCCCGCGATCTGATCCCGCGCCAGAGGCTCGAAGATCACTACTTCGTCGACCCGGTTGATGAACTCCGGCCGGAAGTGCGACGTCAGCGCGTCCATTACAGCTGCACGCTGTGCCTCACGATCACCGACCAGTTCCTGGATCTGTACAGAGCCAAGGTTGGAGGTCATCACGATCACCGTGTTGCGGAAGTCCACCGTACGGCCGTGGCTGTCGGTCAGGCGACCATCCTCAAGCACTTGCAGGAGGATGTTGAACACATCCGGGTGCGCCTTCTCGACTTCGTCCAGCAGGATCACCGAATAAGGCTTGCGACGCACAGCCTCGGTCAGGTAACCGCCCTCTTCGTAGCCGACATATCCTGGTGGCGCACCGATCAAGCGAGCCACGGAATGTTTCTCCATGAACTCGGACATGTCGATCCGCACCATCGCCTCTTCAGTATCAAAGAGGAATTCGGCCAGCGCCTTGCACAGCTCGGTTTTACCGACACCGGTCGGGCCGAGGAACATGAACGAGCCGCTTGGACGATTCGGGTCAGACAACCCGGCTCGTGACCGTCGCACGGCGTTGGCCACGGCGACCACGGCTTCTTCCTGACCAATCACCCGTTTGTGCAACAGGCTTTCCATCTTCATCAACTTGTCGCGCTCGCCTTCGAGCATTTTCGACACGGGGATGCCGGTCCATTTCGACACAACCTCAGCGATCTCTTCCTCAGTCACCTTGCTGCGCAGCAACTGATTTTCGCTCTTGCCGTGCTGATCGACCATTTGCAGGCTGCGTTCCAGATCCGGGATCACCCCGTACTGCAACTCGGCCATGCGGTTCAGGTCGCCTTTACGGCGTGCCGCTTCCAGTTCCTGACGCGACTGTTCGATCTTCTGCTGAATCTGTGCAGAACCCTGCACCTCGGCTTTTTCCGAATTCCAGATTTCCTCCAGATCGGAATACTCGCGTTCGAGGCGAACGATTTCTTCCTGGAGTTTCTCCAGACGTTTCATCGCCGCTTCGTCGCTTTCTTTCTTCAGCGCCTGCGATTCGACCTTCAACTGAATCAGGCGACGTTCCAGACGATCGAGCACTTCCGGCTTGGAATCGATTTCCATGCGGATGCGGCTCGCGGCCTCGTCGATCAAGTCGATGGCCTTGTCCGGCAACTGCCGGTCAGTGATGTAACGATGGCTGAGCTTCGCCGCCGCGATGATCGCGCCGTCGGTGATCGCCACCTTGTGGTGAACCTCATAACGCTCTTTAAGGCCGCGCAGGATCGCGATGGTGTCTTCTTCGCTCGGCTCATCCACCAGGACTTTCTGGAAGCGTCGTTCGAGCGCCGCGTCCTTCTCTATATATTGGCGGTACTCGTTAAGCGTGGTCGCGCCAACGCAGTGCAACTCACCGCGAGCCAGTGCAGGCTTGAGCATGTTGCCAGCGTCCATCGAACCTTCGCCCTTACCGGCGCCGACCATGGTGTGCAGTTCGTCGATAAACAGAATGATCTGCCCTTCCTGCTTCGACAGCTCGTTGAGCAGCGATTTCAGGCGTTCTTCGAACTCACCGCGATACTTGGCACCGGCGATCAGCGCGCCCATGTCCAGCGAGAGCAGACGTTTGCCTTTAAGGCCGTCCGGCACTTCGCCGTTGATAATGCGCTGGGCCAGACCTTCGGCGATCGCGGTTTTACCCACGCCAGGTTCACCGATCAGCACCGGGTTGTTCTTGGTGCGGCGTTGCAGAACCTGAATGGTGCGACGAATTTCGTCATCACGGCCAATCACCGGATCGAGCTTGCCGTCTTCGGCGCGCTTGGTCAGGTCGACGGTGTATTTATCCAGCGCCTGACGCGACTCCTCGTGGTTGGCGTCATTTACCGCTTCGCCGCCACGCAGGTTAGTGATGGCGTTTTCCAGAGCTTTTTTGCTCACGCCCTGGCCGAGCAACAACTTGCCAAGCTTGCTGTTCTCGTCCATCGCGGCGAGCAGTACCAGTTCGCTGGAAATGAACTGGTCACCCTTCTGCTGCGCCAGACGATCAGCCTGATTGAGCAGGCGTGCCAGATCCTGCGACATGTTGACGTCGCCAGTCGGGTTCTGGATTTTCGGCAATTGGTCGAGCTCTTTGGTCAGCTCTTTGCGCAAGCTGTTGACGTCGAAGCCCACCTGCATCAGCAGAGGTTTGATCGAACCACCCTGCTGTTCAAGCATGGCTTGCATCAAGTGCGCCGGCTCAATCGCTGGATGATCGTGGCCGACTGCCAACGACTGAGCGTCGGACAAGGCCAACTGTAATTTACTGGTTAAACGGTCTATTCGCATAAGTCACCTTCCTTTTGAGCAGGCCGGACCTAAGAAACCATCCTGAATAAAGAAACCTGCCAGATACCCCTATAGATGCGGTCGATTCTGGAAGATTCAAGCGTCAGAGAGTTGATGCAGATCAGACAGTCTAGCGGGTGAGCCAAACTAAGGAGGCGAAGCGTCCGGTGCGCGAAGCACGGCGATAGGAGAAGAAGCGCGGATCGGTCACGGTGCAGAAACCGCCACCATAAACAGCTGTGACTCCACGGGCTGCCAGACGCAGGCGCGCCAGCAGATAGATGTCCGCCATGAACTTGCCGGCATTGGCGCTCGGCACGAAGGCGTTTGCCGCTTCCGGCAACTGACTGATGAAGACTTCACGAACTTCCGGGCCGACTTCAAAGGCTTTCGGGCCAATCGCCGGGCCGAGCCAGACCAGAACGTCATTAGCCGGAATATCGAGGCTATCGAGCGTCGCTTCAAGGACACCCGCCGCCAGACCACGCCAACCGGCATGGGCCGCCGCCACGCGAGTGCCAGCGCGATCGCAGAACAATGCCGGCAAGCAATCCGCCGTCATCGCCGCGCAGGCAATACCGGGCGTTGCTGTCCAGCTGGCGTCTGCGGTCGCAACAATGCCCGGATCAGCATGCGCCACGGTAATCCCGTGGACTTGCTGCAACCAGGCAGGCTGTATAGAGAAGTGTTCGGTGAGACGGCGACGGTTTTCGGCAACGGCCTCAGGACGATCATCGACATGATCGCCCAGATTGAGGCTGTCGAACGGCGCCTCGCTGACACCGCCCTCGCGGGTGGTGACGCAGGCTTTGACGCTGGCCGGCGCGGGCCAGTCCGGCGTCAGCCAGTTCATCCGATGAAGGCCTCGCGATCCTGCTTGAGCAGGGTCAGCAGCCAGACGAAATCTTCTGGCAGCGGCGATTCCCAGCTCATGCGTTCACCGGTCGTCGGATGATCCAGCTCAAGGAAGCGCGCGTGCAGGGCCTGACGCGGGAAATGCTTGAGCGATTCCACCATCGTCGGGTTGGCCGCTGGCGGAATGCGGAAACGACCGCCGTACGCCGGATCGCCGACCAACGGGAAGTTGATGTGCGACATATGTACGCGAATCTGGTGAGTACGACCGGTTTCCAGTTTCACCCGTACATGGGTGTGGGAACGGAAGCGCTCCAGCACGCGGTAGTGGCTGACGGCAGGCTTGCCGCCTTCCATCACCGCCATGCGCTGGCGCTGCTGGCCATGGCGACCGATCGGGGCGTTGATCTTGCCACCGGCCGTTACCACGCCAATCACGATGCACTCATAGATGCGGCTGACGCTGCGACTCTGCAATTGAGTAACAAGCTTTGTCTGCGCCTGAATGGTCTTGGCCACCACCATCAAACCGGTAGTGTCCTTGTCCAGACGATGCACGATACCGGCGCGCGGGACATTGATGATGTCCGGCACGTGGTGCAGCAAGGCGTTGAGCAGCGTGCCATCGGCGTGACCGGCAGCCGGGTGCACCACCAGGCCCGCAGGCTTGTTGATCACCAGAATGTCGTCGTCTTCATAGACGATGTCGAGCTCGATGTCCTGGGCGATCCACTCGCCCTGGGCTTCCTGCTCGGCAGTCAGCTCAAGGATGGCACCGCCGTGCACGATGTCGCGAGGGCGGATGACCGCCCCGTCCACAGTCAGGCGACCTTCTTTGATCCAGGCGGAAAGGCGCGAGCGAGAGTGCTCAGCGAAGAGTTGGGCAGCGACTTGATCGAGGCGTTGGCCGCCCAATTCGGACGGCACCTCTGCGCGAAGTTCAATTTTATCGGACATGCTCTGACTGTGCGTCGGCACAGCTTTTGGTTTCGGCTGCGCGCTTGTGGTTAAATACGGCGTCTTTTGCCCCGAGGCTTTTCAACGGGGCGCTCATCATAACAGGACGGCCCCGCCCAAGACAGCGGCCGTCATAGGGACGCAAGCCGCCATGCAAGTGAAACACCTGCTGCTGATCGCCATCCTCGCATTGACCGCTGCTTGCTCATCGAAGGAAGTCGTAGACGAAAACCTCAGCGAAGCCGAGCTGTATCAGCAGGCTCAGACTGACCTGGACAACAATAGCTACACCAGCGCCACAGCCAAGCTGAAGGCTCTGGAGTCGCGTTATCCGTTCGGTCGCTACGCCGATCAGGCACAGCTGGAGCTGATCTACGCCAACTATAAGAACGCCGAGCCGGAAGCTGCAAAATCCGCCGCCGAGCGTTTTATTCGTTTGCATCCGCAGCACCCGAACGTGGATTACGCGTATTACCTCAAAGGTCTGACTTCTTTCGACCAGGACGTCGGCCTGCTGGCGCGCTTCCTGCCGCTGGACATGACCAAGCGTGACCCGGGCGCTGCCCGCGACTCGCACAACGAGTTCGCCCAGCTGACCAGCCGCTTCCCCAACAGCCGTTATGCGCCGGACGCCAAGCAGCGCATGATCTACCTGCGCAATCTGCTGGCCGCCTACGAAATCCACGTGGCCGACTACTACCTGACCCGTCAGGCTTATGTAGCCGCTGCCAACCGTGGTCGTTACGTGGTGGAAAACTTCCAGGAAACTCCATCGGTCGGTGACGGCCTGGCGGTGATGACCGAGGCTTACCAGCGTCTGCACCTGGACGAACTGGCCAACACCAGCCTGGAAACCCTGAAGCTCAACTACCCGAACCACCCTAGCCTGCAAGACGGCCAGTTCGTGCCTTCGGTGGCTGAAGCGGACAACCGTTCGTTCCTGAGCAAGGCGACCCTCGGTCTGATCGAGTCGCGTCCACCGCTGCCGCCGGGCGAAACCCGCGCCAACCAGGACGTGCAGAAGCAGTACCAGGACGCGAAAGATGCGATCCCGAACGAGCTGAAGCCTAAAGACGAAAACGGCGACGTGATCGAAGAGCCGGAGCCAGAGTCGAGCGACACTGACCGTTCGTGGTTCAGCTACATGACCTTCGGCGTGTTCGACTGATCACACCGGATGGACAAAAAAGGGAGATCTCAGGATCTCCCTTTTTTATTGCCGCGCGTTAATAGGCTGTGCGCTTGTCGGGAGCTTGGCTAAACTGCCGGATCATTAGTCGGAAAGCCGCTCATCATGCTTCGTATATTGTTCTGGATCGTCCTGATTTTCGCCGCTGTCTGGCTGTGGCGTAAATTCAAGGCGCCCGCCGCCAATCAATCCAATCGCGCCCCTCGCGAACAGGACGCCGCGCCGATGGTGCGTTGCGCCCACTGCGGCGTGCACCTGCCGCGCGACCGTGCATTGAGCGTTCAACAACAGTGGTATTGCAGCCAGGCTCACCTTGAGCAAGGCCCGGGCCCCCGTGATCGCTGAGGCCAACGCCGACAGCAAACAGGCTCAGCGTCTGCTGCGCCTTTATCATCTCTACCGTTTAAGCGTCGGCATCATGCTGGTGCTGCTGATCTCCAGCAATATGGACAACCGCCTGCTGACGTCGATTGACGACGATTTGCTGCGCAGCGGCAGTTGGCTGTACCTGGTGCTGAATATCCTGCTGGTGGTTTTCCTAGAGAGCACCCGGCGCCCGGCGCAGTTGTTCAGCCTGGCGCTGGTCGACGTGTTGCTGCTGTGCGGCCTGTTCTACGCCGCCGGCGGGGTTGCCAGCGCCATCGGCAACTTGCTGATCGTTTCCGTGGCGATCTGCAACACCTTGCTGCGCCGGCGCATCGGTTTGCTGATTGCTGCCATTGGCGCGCTCGGCATCGTCGGCTCAAGCTTCTTGCTGAGTTTCAGCCATCCCCTCACGGCCAACGATTATCTGCAGGCCGGCACCCTAGGCGCACTGTGCTTTGCCGCCGCTTTGCTGGTGCAAGGGTTGATTCGTCGGCTTGAAGTCAGCGAGACCCTGGCCGAACAACGCGCCAGCGAAGTCGTCGGACTTGAGGCACTCAATGCGCTGATCCTGCAACGCATGCGCACCGGCATTCTGGTACTCGACGAGCAACGCCGCGTGCAACTGGCCAATCACAGCGCGCAGACCTTGCTGGCGCGCACACACCTTCAGGGCCATTTGATCGACGACTATTCGCCCGCCCTCGTCGATCGCCTGCAACTGTGGCTGAACAACCCGACCTTGCGCCCACAAAGCCTGAAGATTCCCGGTAACGGTCTGGAGTTGCAGCCGAGTTTTATCGCTCTCGAACAGAGCCCGAACCAGCAAACCCTGGTGTTTCTCGAAGACCTCGCGCAAATCGCTCAACAAGCACAGCAACTCAAACTCGCCGCGCTTGGACGACTGACCGCCGGCATCTCCCACGAAATCCGCAATCCATTGGGCGCCATCAGTCATGCCGCGCAGCTATTGGGTGAATCCGAGGAACTCGATGGCGCCGACCGGCGTCTGACGCAGATCATTCAAGATCACTCCAAACGCATGAATCGAGTCATCGAAAACGTCCTGCAACTGTCCCGCCGCCAGCAAAGCGCACCGCAACGGCTGGATCTCAAGCCGTGGCTGGAAAACTTCGTCAACGAAAGCCGCGAGCAGGCGAACGAACAGCAACAGATTCATCTGCGGATCAATTCAGGGGATTTCACCACCCTGATGGATCCTGCGCAGCTCACGCAAATTCTCGACAATCTGCTGCGTAATGGCTGGCGCCACAGCGCCCTGCTGCACGAGCAGGCCGAGGTCTGGCTGGCGTTGTTTGTCGACACCGAAAGCCAACTGGCAGTGCTCGAAGTGCAGGACAACGGCCCCGGCGTGCCCGTCGATGAGCAGGCGCATCTGTTCGAACCGTTCTTCACCACCAGCAGCCAGGGCACCGGCCTTGGGCTTTATCTGTCCCGTGAGCTGTGCGAAAGCAACCAAGCGCGCCTAGACTTCAAACCACGCCAAGGCGGCGGCTGCTTTCGCATCACCTTTGCTCACGGACGGAAACAAAGTTGAACACGAGCCCACGGCAAAAAATTCTCATCGTCGACGACGAACCGGATATCCGCGAACTCCTGGAAATCACCCTGGGACGGATGAAACTCGACACCTTCAGCGCGCGCAATCTGGCTGAAGCCCAAGCGCTGTTACAGCGCGAGCAATTCGATCTGTGCCTGACCGACATGCGCCTGCCCGACGGCACGGGGCTGGATCTGGTGCAGCACATTCAACAACGTTATCCACAACTGCCGGTGGCGATGATCACCGCTTACGGCAGCCTTGAAACGGCGATCAATGCGCTGAAGGCCGGGGCGTTCGACTTCCTCACCAAACCGGTGGATCTCACCCGCTTGCGCGAACTGGTCGCCACCGCGCTGCGCATGCCGGTGGCGGGCGCCGTGTGCACGTCGATTGATCGACGTTTGCTTGGTGACTCCCTGCCGATGCGTAGCTTGCGCAAGCAAATCGACAAACTCGCCCGCAGTCAGGCGCCGGTGTACATCAGCGGTGAGTCCGGCAGCGGTAAAGAACTGGTGGCGCGACTGATCCACGAACAAGGGCCACGCGCGAGCCAGCCGTTTGTACCGGTGAACTGCGGGGCGATTCCGTCGGAACTGATGGAAAGCGAGTTTTTCGGCCATCGCAAAGGCAGTTTTACTGGCGCAGTTGAAGACAAGCCGGGACTGTTTCAGGCGGCGAATGGCGGCACCTTGTTTCTTGATGAAGTGGCGGACTTGCCGCTGTCGATGCAGGTGAAACTGCTGCGCGCCATTCAGGAAAAAGCCGTGCGTAGCGTCGGTGGGCAGCAGGAAACCGTGGTCGATGTGCGGATTCTTTGCGCAACTCACAAGGATCTTGATGGGGAAGTGGCTGCCGAGCGGTTTCGGCAGGATCTGTATTACCGGCTCAATGTCATTGAATTGCGTGTGCCGTCCCTGCGTGAACGGCGCGATGACATTGAAGTGTTGGCGGCGCACATGCTCAAGCGTCTGGCCAAGGACACCGGGCAACCGGCGGCACGCTTGCATGCGCAGGCGCTGGAAGCGCTGAAGAATTATCGCTTTCCGGGGAATGTGCGCGAGCTGGAAAACGTGCTCGAACGCGCACACACCTTGTGCGAGAACCGTACGATCGAGGCTGGGGATTTACGCCTGAGCGAGGGTAATTGCGCGGCGGAAGGCGGGATTGCGGATCTGACGCAGATCGACAATCTTGAAGATTATCTGGAGAACGTTGAGCGGAAACTGATTCTGCAGGCGCTGGAGGAAACGCGCTGGAATCGCACGGCGGCGGCGCAGCGCTTGAGTCTTTCGTTTCGGTCGATGCGGTACAGACTGAAAAAACTCGGTCTGGATTAAATCGCAAAAGATCGCAGCCTTCGGCAGCTCCTACAGGAAACCCATTCCAAGGTAGGAGCTGCCGAAGGCTGCGATCTTTTGATCTTGCTTTAAATGCGGCCCGCTGGCGCATAAGGCGCCGGATCAATAATCGGCGCACGACCCAACATCACATCTGCAAACAACTGACACGACGCCGGCGCCAGCACCAATCCGTTACGGTAATGCCCGCAGTTCAGCCACAAGCCTTCATACCCCGGCACCCGGCCAATGTACGGAATCCCTTCCGGCGAACCCGGGCGCAGCCCCGCCCAATGCCCGACCACTTCAGCATCCGCCAGCGCCGGAATCAGCTCGACCGCTGAAGCCTTGAGGCTCTCCAGCGCCACATCGGTCGGCGTTTTGTCGTAGCCTTCATGCTCCAGCGTGCTGCCAATCAGAATATGCCCATCACGACGCGGAATCGCGTACCGCCCCTTGGCCAGCACCATGCTCGGCAAGAAATCCGCCGCGCACTTGTAGAGAATCATCTGCCCTTTCACCGGTTCGACCGGCAGTGTCAGATCCAGCGTCTTGAGCAGATCACCGCTCCATGCACCCGCCGTCAGCACGACCTGATCGCCCTTGATCACGCCGCCGGAGGTTTCGACGCCGATGACCTGCCCACCTTCACGAACAAACCCGCTGACTTCGCACTGCTCATGAATCGTCACGTTCGGCATCGCTTGCAGCGCCGCTTTCAACGACTTCACCAGGCGCGGATTACGTACGTTGGCAACGTCAGCCATGTAGATCGCCCGCGCGAACCCACCGCCGAGTACCGGCACCGCATCGTGCGCCGCCGAGATATCCACAGCCCGCAGCGGGCGGTTTTCACGCTTCGCCCAGGCCAGCGCTTCGGCTTCATCGTCCAGATCCAGCCAGTACAGGCCGGTGGTGTGGACTTCAGGATCAACCCCGGTATCAGCAAACAGACGCTCGCCAAGCTGTGGATAAAAATCCTGCGACCAGTGCGCCAGCGCGGTGACTGCCGGGCTGTAGCGCCACGGGTACAACGGCGAAACGATACCGCCGCCCGCCCAGGACGATTCCTGGCCGAGGTTCGAGCGATCGAGCAGCACCACGCTGCGCACTTCGGAGGCGAGGTTGTAGGCGGTCAGCAGGCCAATCACCCCGCCGCCGACTATCACCACTTGTTGTTGCCTGGTCATGTTTGATCCAACCGTAAAAAAGACAGTGGGCGCAAAAGGCGCCCGAAAGAAAGCGCCTCAGCGGCCCCAGCAATCCTTGGTGGTCAACCCGGTGGTCGCGTTGTTCATGCTTCTGACACCGGTGTTGGTCAGGGTGAAATCCCCGCACTTGTCGGTGGCCATGGTCGTACCGGTTTTACGGGTCGCGGTCAGCAGGAAAGTCTGGTCAGCGATGGTCGGGGTGATGGTGTAGAAATCATTGCCCGTGCTGAGCCCGGTGATGCCGGTGTAGACATTGTTCTTGGTGTAGAAGCGTTCGAGGGACTGCGCCTGCTCCGAGAGCAACGACACCACTTCGGCGCGGCGGCCCTTTTTCAGGTACTCGGTGTAGCTCGGTGCGGCGATGGTGATGACGATCCCGATAATCGCAATCACGATCATGATTTCGATCAGGGTGAATCCGCGGTTGAATCTGCGCATGCCTCAAACTCTCACTTACTGTATTTGTCGCCACATGATACGACGGCTGCCGCCGCCGGGTTTTTCCACCAGTGTGGTGATGCCGCCACTGGAGTCGTTCACGATCTTGCGGGTTGCGCCGTTGACGATGGCGTTCAGGGTCGGAATACCGCCGGTGAACACCACGCCACTGGAAATTGTGTCGTTGCTGTCGACCACGCCATCGGCGTTGGTATCGAGCACCGCATAGTTGAGCATCTTACCGCTGAACGCATCGAGTTCGACCAGTTTGCCGGTGCCGAAACTGGAGCAGGGATCAGTGGTATCGACGCTGGCGGTGGTAAAAATGATTCGCCCCAACACCAGACTGGCCTGATTGATCACCCGCTCGCCGGTCAGCGCGCTGTTATACACCAAGGGCAGATACCAGCCCTTCTCCGCCGGGTACGTCGTGTCATTCTGCGAGGTGGTCACGAATTGCCCGGTGCTGCCAGAGAACACGCCCGTGACTGCCTGCGCCTGCAAACTGCTGACGGTCAATTGTCCGGAACCGCCATCGGCATCCCACACCGAGTAGAACGCCTGCAAATCCTTGTTGGTTTTGTCGGCCGTTTCGTTGAATTTTCCGGTGCCGAAGAAAATCTGTTTGCCGCCGACTGAGTTGTCCGCCAGTAGCGGTTGCGCGGTAATCGGCTGAGTCGCGCCGCCCGCCGTGGTGAATAGCGGTTTACCGGAAAACGCCACGCCCCAACTGTCGGTCGACGTAGCACTCAGGTCGAATTTCCACAGACGCCCTTTCAAGTCACCGCCGTACGCGGCCTGCACGACATTGGAAGAGTTGACCCTGAGCTTCACCGAGGACAAACCGTTGGTGGTTTCCGTGCTGTCGATGACGATTTTCTTGATCAGCGAACCGTCGCGTACATCCAGCACATACAGCGCGGCCACGCCAGAATTGCTGCCGTAACCGTTGGAAATAAACGCCGCCCAGCGACCGTCGGCCAAGCGTGCCACTTCCGGCCGCGCGTAGGCGTAACCCAGATCATTAAAAGCGTTGGCGCTGTTGGCGGAGGTCGGCGCACTGACCTCCCATAACGCCTTGATCACATTCCCCGCAGAAGCATCAAATAGTTGCAGCCCGTAAAACGTTTTTCCCCCGGCACCGGTGCCACCAATGGCCAGGGTTTTCCATGAGGTGCCGGACTGCGCGTCGAACACTCCGACTTGCCCGTCGACGAGAAACTTGTGGCTGACGCCATTGATGTAGGTCGGATCAGCAATCAGCCGTAGCGACGGCAACACACTGGACGGCATGTAGGCGTAGCGCCGGGTGCCATTGGCCGAGTTGATGATGTTGACGAAACCGTCGTTGGCATTCACCACCAGATTGGCGTTCATGTTCGCGGCTTTGGTCGTCAGATAAGCGCTATAAGTGCTATCGCCGGACAAGTCGGCAGCGGTCTTGTCCGTGGGGGCCGCCAGCACCAATGGCGAATTGATGATGTCGCCGAGTAATACGTTGCGAACCTTTAGCCCGGTTTTGTTGGTGCCTTTGCTCCACTCCACCAGATCATTGCCGGTGATTCCGGTGGGCAGACTCTGACTGAGCGTGTTTTGTTGCGCTGGGGAAAAGTTGCCGTAAGCCAGTGTTACGGCGGCATTGCTTGCGGTGTTCCAGGATTGGTAAGTCGGCGCAGTCGTTCCGGGCACGATGGTCGTGTCAGACGTCCAAAGCGTGGTCGACGTATTCACCGCCCCGGAAGACGTGAAGCCGAAAGACTTGATGGTGCCGCGCCAATCCCTGGGGTCGTAACTGGTCTGAAAATAGCTGGTGCCGCTCGCCAGGATGGTGCCACTGGCGACTCCGCTGCCGCCGGAACCTGCCTTGGACGTAATGTCACTCAAGGCAGACGACAGCGCCGCATTCAGCCCCGTGCTGTCCGTCGCCTGATAATACTTGCCCTGCCCATAACTGGCCGCATCCGACAACATGTCGTTGGCCGCTGTGAAACCGACTGTGTAGGTGTTCAAGTTCTGCTTGGGAAAATCCACCGCGTTCCAGCTCTTGCCCGCCGCGTCGGTGCCGGTCGAACGCATGTCGATGTCGAAGGCGAATTTGGCGATGTCGTCCAGATACAGCGTGTCGCCCTCATTGTCGCCACTGAGGTTGTTGCCGTCATTATTGACGCCATCCCAGTTCGGCAATCGACTGCCGCCCAGCGGGTCGTTGGTCGGGAAGGTTCGGTCAAACGTCGGCAAACCATCGGTGATCACCACGCCGTAGTTTTTCTGGCAGCGATACTGAATCGGGCTGGTGTAGGTCGTTGGCGTGCTGTTGTAGTACGGCGCCATGCCGCGCATATAGCGGGTGATCTCGTAGTAGGTTTCCGCCAAGGGCGTGTTGGCCACGGCGCTCAAAGCGTTGATCGATGAGATGAGCGCGTTGTAGTTGGTATCCGCCTGGGCCTGAGTCACGCTGCCGGAGACCGGTGCCAGATCGCTGATCGATCGCGCGATGTATCCGCCATTGCCGGAGTTGTTGCTGGTGGCGGGATTGAAGGTCGACAGACCCATTCGCAAGGTGCGGTTGCTGGTCACCAGTGCCGTCGACACGTTGCGCGCCACGTTGATCCGGTAATCGTTGGGAATCGCCCCGGTGGTGAAATCGCGGGTGCCGTTGTTGATGGCCAGACTGACCACGTAGGAAATGTAATCGCCCGAATAACGCGTGTTGCCGCTGCCCACGGGATCCGGCAGTTTCAGGCACAGCGGCGCGATGCTGTTGTTGTAGAAAGCATAGGCGCCACCGGAACAGCCGGATGTCGGCAGGCTCGACAGAAAGATCGTGTCACCGGTGATCGCTGTCGAACTCAGACACAAGCCGAGCAAGGCGTTGCATTGCCGCGCGGGTGTGGGGTTGTCAGCGGGGTTGAAACCGGACGCATAGATGATGCTGTTCATGCTCCCCGAATCATCGATCAACAGCATCACGTTTGGCGGAACCGCGGCTGCACTTAACAACGGCGAATCCGACGGCGTGAACGCATACGCCGGTGCCGTCAGATAAAAGCTCAGCAACAGGCCGAGCAGCAGCGATCCATAGCGCTCAATACTTCGCATAAACACTCTCCACCACGCTGCGCGAAGTGCCGGCGATGCCGACCGCAGTAACCCGATACAACGTTGCCGAGGTATTGCTCGGCACGTTCACCGCCGTGAGTGTGGTGCCAATGTTTTGCACACCATAGAAACCATTTCCGGTCGCGATCCACGTCACCCCCGAGGTGGAATTGAGCCCTGCCGCACTGACCACCGAAGATTCCGCCGGCGGCGCGCATTGCGTCGTGCCGCTGCACACCGCCAAGGTGTAAGTATCGAGCTGCACCGCACTTTCGCCCACCCGCAACGCCGCTTCCGCAGTCTGGAACGACTGATTACGCAAACTCACACTACCGGCCATTTTTTCCTGCAGGTTGGCGCTCTGCATCGACGACAAACCAATCAGCGTCAGCAACAACAAAAACACCAGACTGACCAGCAACGCCATGCCGCGCTGGGCCTTCCTGCTGTGAAGAGAAATCCGCATCACCCCGGCCCTCACTGCAAGCGGTTGCGCAAAGCGGCAACCACGTTGAAGGTTTGTGGGGCGACCCGGCTGTTGGGGTCGAGCAGGGTCAGGCTCAGGCGCACACTGCGGATGCGTGCCGGATCGCTGGGGTTGGCGCTGTAAGTTGAAGCGGCCACATCTGTCGCAGAACTCGCCAGGCCGAAGGTGACGGTGAAAGCACTGACGTTGTTCACCAGGACCTGCTGGGTCGGCGTGCCGCTGCCGGTGCCCATCAGAATCTGGTTGTTGCTGAAGCTGTAGATCAATCGGCGAATCGGAAAGGCAATCTGCCCGGTCGCCGCCGTTCGTAAACCGGTATACGCCGTGGCGCTGTTGCGGCAATCGGAGAGCACCGTCCAGGTTGGCGTGCCACCACCGCTGCCGATATCTGCGGTCACCAGCGTCAGTTTGAGGTTGGCGTTATCCCAGCCGATCGGAGCGATCTGCGCGGCATTGAAATCCCCGGCCGTGCTCGAATCGGTAATCGTGCCGAGGCAACCGAACATGCCCACCATGCGGATTTCCTGAATCATTTTGCTCAGCACAAAACGCGCGTCTTCCTGCATCGCGGCGGCGCTGTTCTGACTGACATAGGTATTTTTCGCCGCGATGAAAATCTGCACGACACCCAGCACGATGATCAGACCCAGCGCGAGAGCCACGAGCAATTCGATCAGGCCGAAACCCCGATTATCGCGCCTCATGGCGTGGCCACCGGATCAACCGCCGCACGGCTGCTGAGGACGAAACTGCGCGGCGCGCTGGCGGTGTTGGCGGCCCGCGCGTCACTCCAGTTGATGGTGATGGTGTACACCCGCTGATTGAGCGTGATGCTGCCGGTAGCGGTGGGCCCGCCGAAAGCAATGATGTTGGTGGTGAAATCGTAGAGATCCTGATCGCGGGCGACGCTGAGATTGCCCGAGGTCGGCGGCGTCACGGTGTAGTCGGCGCCGGAGTTGGCGCGAATGCGATCCATCATGTCGTAGGCGATAAAACTGGCCTGACTGGTCATCCGCGAGCTGTCGGTGTACTTCAGCGCATTCATTTGCACCGCCGCCGCGCCCAATAACCCGACGGTCAGAATCAGCAACGCGACCAGCACCTCGATCAGCGTCATGCCCTCCTGTGCGTGTTGACTCCCTGCCCTCATCCGCAAATTCCACCCAATTGAATTCGCCCGTTCAAACACACGTTCAGCGTCCTGCTTTGCGTGCCCAGCGTGTAACTGATGACCACCGCCGTAGTCGGTGCCGCCAGACCGCCAAGATTGTTGAAATCCAGCGCGGTCACTCCAGAGGGTAGCGCCAGAGTGGCGCCGCTGCTCATCGCTGGAACAACCCGCAATACATTCGCCGGCGTGCCAGTACTGTCGTAAACCGCCAATTCACCCGTCCAGACGCTGCCGCCGGCGCTCGGGCGCAAGCGAGTGGTCACGCCACGATCAATCGCTTCAAGCCGGGCAAAATTGATTGCCCGTTGCAGATCGCCCATTTCGGTATCGGCCTTGCTGCTCTGGATCGACTTGGTGAACGCCGGCACAGCAAGTGTGATGAGCACCACGAAGATCGCCATCGCCACCAGCAACTCGATCAGCGTGAAACCTTTTGTACGAAGATCCATCGATGCCCTCCGTTGCCGTCGGCTATACCTGCTTCTACACGCTAGAACATTCAACCGACCCGCGTCGGTTGATTTGCCCTGCGCGGCGTAAGGATCGCGCCGCTCATCACACTCCACGGAGGGAGTTTTCATGACGCAACACGGTTTCAGCCTGATAGAACTGCTTATGGGACTGGCGATCGGCGCAATTGTTCTGCTGTTGGTCAATCCGGCGTTCGCAACGCTGCGCGCATCGAACCAGCGGGATCTCGCCGCGCAATCGCTGCTCGACGGTATTCGCAACGCGCGCAGCCTGGCCATCACGCGCAATCAGAGCGTGGTGATCCATGGCATCAACGGTGACTGGAGTCAGGGCTGGCGGATCATTGTGGATATCAGCGGCAAAGGATCTGCGGACAGCAGCAATCCCTTGTTGGCAGAACGTGCGAGTGACGCAAAGGTGCCGATTGTCGGTAATCGATCAGTGAGTCGATACGTGCGCTTCAGCAGTCTGGGACAACCGCTGATGCCCGGGCGGGCGTTTCAGGCAGGGACATTACATATTTGCTCGACTCACGAGCCGGTCAGCCAGCGCCAGGTGGTGCTGGCGGCGACCGGTCGCGTGCGCCTGAGCAGCAAAAGCACTGAACAGGCGTTGTGTCAGAAAGCCAAAAACGTCAGATCGAACGAACGCGCAACTCTTTCGGCATCGAGAACGTGATGTTCTCTTCGCGCCCGGCCAGCTCATCGGCGCCGGTCGCACCCCAGGCTTGCAGTTGCTGAATCACGCCACGCACCAGCACTTCCGGTGCGGAGGCGCCAGCGGTGATGCCGATACGCTCGACACCGTCGAACCAGCTCTTTTGCAGGTCTTCGGCGCCGTCGATCAGGTAGGCCGGGGTAGCCATGCGCTCGGCCAGTTCGCGCAAGCGGTTGGAGTTGGAGCTGTTCGGGCTGCCGACCACCAACACCACATCGCATTCGTCGGCCAGTTGCTTGACCGCGTCCTGACGGTTTTGCGTGGCGTAACAGATGTCGTCCTTGCGCGGGCCGCCGATAGCCGGGAAGCGTGTGCGCAAGGCATCGATGACGCGACTGGTGTCGTCCATCGACAGCGTGGTCTGGGTGACGAAAGCCAGTTTTTCCGGGTTATGCACCTGCAATTCGGCAACGTCTTTTTCGTCTTCGACAAGGTAGATCGCGCCGCCATTGCTGGCGTCGTACTGGCCCATGGTGCCTTCGACTTCCGGGTGACCGGCGTGGCCGATCAGGATGCACTCACGACCATCGCGGCTGTATTTCGCGACTTCGATGTGCACCTTGGTCACCAGCGGGCACGTGGCGTCGAAGACTTTCAGACCACGGCCAGCGGCTTCGGTACGCACGGCCTGGGAAACACCGTGGGCACTGAAAATGACGATGACGTCGTCCGGCACCTGATCCAGTTCTTCGACGAAAATCGCGCCACGACTGCGCAGGTCTTCAACGACGAACTTGTTGTGCACCACTTCATGGCGCACGTAGATCGGTGGCCCGAAGACTTCCAGGGCGCGGTTGACGATTTCGATCGCCCGGTCCACACCGGCGCAGAAGCCACGGGGGTTGGCGAGTTTGATTTGCATGCTATGCCTCGTGTCTTGCGCGCAAGAAATTAGATCAATACAGCCCTTGTAGGAGCAAAGCTTTGTGGCGAGGGGATTTATCCCCGATGGGGTGCGAAGCGCCCCCAATCCAGTCAACGCGCCTCAACTGGAACCGCGCCGTCAGGGTTTTGGGGGGCTTTGCCCCCATCGGGGATAAATCCCCTCACCACAAAAGCCCGCTCCCGCAATGGTTTTAGCGGTGTTACTTACAGCGCTTTGACGTTGATGATCTCGACGTCAAAGGTCAGCGTCTTGCCTGCCAGCGGGTGGTTGAAGTCGATGGTCACTTGCGTGTCGTCGAATTCTTTCACCACGCCCGGCAGCTCAGTATTGGCCGCATCGTTGAAGATCACCAGCAAACCCGGTGACAGCTCCATGTCGACGAACTGCGAACGCGGGATGATCTGCACGTTCTGCGGGTTCGGCTGGCCGAAAGCATTTTCCGGCTCAACAGTCAGCGTGCGCTTGTCGCCGGCCTTGAAGCCGAACAGCGCCGCTTCGAAACCCGGCAGCAGGTTGCCGTCGCCGACCTTGAAGGTCGCCGGGGCTTTGTCGAACGTGCTGTCGACGGTGTCGCCGTTCTCCAGGCGCAATGCAAAGTGCAAAGTGACTTCCGTGTTCTGGCCGATGCGTTGCTCAGCCAATACCTGTTCAGTCATGAACGGCCTCTTCGGTTTTCTTGGTTTTGAACATATCCAGTGCCAGCATTATCGCGCCAACGGTAATCGCGCTGTCGGCGAAGTTGAACGCCGGGAAGTACCAGCGGTTCTGCCAGTGCACCAGAATGAAATCGATCACATGCCCCAGGGCAATGCGGTCGTACAGATTGCCCAGCGCGCCACCCAGTACCAGCGCCAAAGCGACGGCCAGCCAGGTTTCATTGCGGCCCAGGCGCTTGAGCCAGACCACCAGCACGGCACTGACCACAATGGCGATCAGGGCAAACAGCCAGCGCTGCCACCCGGAGCTGTCAGCGAGGAAGCTGAAGGCAGCGCCGGTGTTGTACGCCAGCGTCCAGCTGAAGTAATCAGGAATGATCACGATCTGCTGGAACATTTCGAGCTTGCCTTCGAAGTAAAACTTGCTGGCCTGGTCAATGACCAGAACCAGCAAACTCAACCAGAGCCAGCTCAACCGTCCGAAACGGCCAACGGCATTAGGCATAGTGACGAACCTCGCCAGCGCCGCTGATGTTGTCGACGCAACGACCGCAGATTTCCGGATGCTCCGGGTTCACACCAACGTCTTCACGGCAGTGCCAGCAACGGGCGCACTTCGGGAAGGCCGATTTGACGATCTTCAGCTTAAGGCCGCTGACTTCAGTCACGACCGCGTCTTCAGGTGCGCTGACAAAAGGCGCAACACTGGCCGTCGAAGTGATCAGGACAAAGCGCAGTTCGTTGCTCAGCTTGGCCAGATCGGCGCTCAGGGCGTCTTCGGCGTACAGCGTCACTTCGGCTTGCAGGTTGCCACCGACAGCTTTCGCTGCGCGCTGGATTTCCATTTCTTTGTTGACCGCTACTTTCACCGCCATCACGCGTTCCCAGTAGTCGCGGCCCAGTTCAACGTCAGCTGGCAGTTCGGTCAGGCCTTCGTACCAGGTGTTGAGCATGACCGATTCGTTACGCTCGCCCGGCAGGTATTCCCACAGTTCGTCGGCGGTGAAAGCGAGGATCGGCGCGATCCAGCGCACCAGCGCTTCGGAGATGTGGAACAGCGCGGTTTGCGCCGAACGGCGCGCCTTGCTGTTGGCGCCAGTGGTGTACTGACGGTCCTTGATGATGTCGAGGTAGAAACCGCCCAGCTCCTGCACGCAGAAGTTGTGGATCTTCGAGTAGACGTTCCAGAAACGGTATTCGCCGTAGTGCTCTTGCAACTCGCGTTGCAGCAGCAAGGTGCGGTCGACCGCCCAACGATCCAGCGCGAGCATTTCTTCAGCCGGCAGGATGTCGGTGGCCGGGTTGAAACCGCTCAGGTTCGAGAGCAGGAAGCGCGCGGTGTTACGAATACGACGATAGGCGTCCGCACTGCGCTGCAGGATCTGGTCGGAAACCGCCATCTCGCCGGAATAGTCAGTCGAAGCCACCCACAGACGCATGATGTCGGCGCCCAAGGTGTCGTTGACTTTCTGTGGCGCAATCACGTTGCCCAGCGATTTGGACATCTTGCGGCCGGCTTCGTCGACGGTAAAACCGTGAGTCAGCAGTTCGCGGTACGGCGCGTGATTGTCGATGGCGCAACCGGTCAGCAGCGACGAGTGGAACCAGCCACGGTGTTGGTCGGAACCTTCCAGGTACAGATCGGCGCGCGGGCCGCTCTCGTGACCCATCGGGTGCGAACCGCGCAGGACGTGCCAGTGCGTGGTGCCCGAATCGAACCAGACGTCGAGGGTGTCGCTGATTTTGTCGTACAGCGGCGCTTCGTCGCCGAGCAACTCGGCAGCGTCCATCTTGAACCAAGCTTCGATGCCTTCGACTTCAACGCGTTTGGCGACTTCTTCCATCAGCTCAACGGTGCGCGGGTGCAGTTCGCCGCTTTCCTTGTTCAGGAAGAACGGGATCGGTACGCCCCAGTTACGTTGACGCGAGATGCACCAGTCCGGACGGTTGGCGATCATCGAATGCAGACGCGCCTGACCCCAGGCCGGGACGAACTTGGTGTTTTCGATGGCTTTGAGCGAACGTACACGCAGGGTGTCGCCGCTGGTTGGCTCTTTGTCCATGCCGATGAACCACTGCGCGGTGGCGCGGTATATCAGCGGGGTCTTGTGGCGCCAGCAGTGCATGTAGCTGTGTTCGATGACGGTGGTGTGCATCAGCGCACCGACTTCGGTCAGCTTGTCGACGA
>Ga0160469_100249_pt1 | contig 40893 bp, 33 predicted proteins | sample HID1972M_E11MG_FD_108246 | JGI IMG/M metagenome (GOLD analysis project Ga0160469, IMG submission 108246) | Enriched pill bug-associated microbial communities from UW Madison campus, WI, USA - HID1972M_E11 MG | ecosystem: Host-associated > Arthropoda: Insects > Digestive system > Unclassified ...
ACTTCCTTTTGGCTTCGATGAACTGAAGCAACCTGCTGCCGAAAACTGCGTAACTCATTGAATCTCAAGGAGTTTTCCGTTTCGACTGCGCCGGAAGTGGGGCGAATTATAGACGTCTGGGATCTGCCGTCAACGTCTATTTTCATATTTCTGTCACAAAGGTCAAAAAAGCCCGCAAACACGAAGGCCGACCCCAAGGGGTCGGCCTTCGTAGCCCTGCCCTTCTACTTACAAGCTAGGGAAGGCGAACTGCGAAGCCTCGTGGCTCGCACGTTGCGGCCAGCGCTGGGTGATCGCTTTGCGACGGGTGTAGAAGCGCACGCCGTCCGGACCATAAGCGTGGAGGTCGCCAAACAGCGAACGCTTCCAGCCGCCGAAGCTGTGGTAAGCCACCGGTACTGGCAGCGGCACGTTGACGCCGACCATGCCGACTTCGATCTCGTCGCAGAACAGACGCGCCGCTTCACCGTCACGGGTAAAGATGCAGGTGCCGTTGCCGTATTCGTGATCGTTGATCAGTTGCATAGCCTCTTCCAGGCTGTTCACGCGAACGATGCACAGTACCGGGCCGAAGATCTCTTCTTTATAGATGCGCATTTCCGGGGTGACGTTGTCGAACAGGCAGCCACCGAGGAAGAAGCCTTCTTCATGACCAGCGACGCTGAAACCACGACCGTCGACCACCAGGGTCGCGCCCGCTGCCACGCCGTCATCAACGTAACCGCTGACTTTGTCGCGCGCCTGACCGGTGACCAGTGGGCCCATGTCCAGACCGCACGAAGTGCCGGCACCGATTTTCAGCGCCTGAATCTGTGGCACCAGTTTCGCCACCAGCGCATCCGCAACCTGGTCGCCAACACACACGGCAACAGAAATCGCCATGCAGCGCTCGCCGCACGAACCGTACGCGGCGCCCATCAGTGCGCTGACCGCGTTATCCAGATCGGCATCCGGCATCAGCACTGCATGGTTCTTCGCGCCGCCCAGTGCCTGCACGCGTTTGCCGCGCTTGGTGCCTTCTGCATAGATGTATTCAGCAATTGGCGTCGAGCCGACGAAGCTCAGCGCTTTGACTTCCGGCGCTTCGATCAACGCGTCCACGGCAGTCTTGTCACCGTGCACCACGCTCATTACGCCTTTCGGCAAACCGGCTTCCAGCAGCAACTGAGCGATCAGCAATGTCGAGCTCGGGTCGCGCTCGGACGGCTTGAGGATGAAGCAGTTGCCGCAGACGATCGCCAGCGGGTACATCCACAGCGGCACCATGGCCGGGAAGTTGAACGGAGTGATACCGGCAACGATGCCCAGCGGCTGGAAGTCCGACCATGCGTCGATGTTCGGGCCGACGTTGCGGCTGTACTCGCCCTTGAGGATTTCCGGGGCGGCGCAGGCGAACTCGACGTTCTCGATGCCGCGCTTCAGTTCACCGGCGGCGTCTTCGAGGGTCTTGCCGTGTTCTTCGCTGATCAGTTGCGAGATGCGCGCTTCGTTCTGCTCGAGCAGTTGCTTGAAGCGGAACATCACCTGGGCACGTTTGGCCGGTGGCGTGTTGCGCCAGGCCGGGAACGCAGCCTTGGCGGCATCGATGGCTTTCTGGATGGTTTCGCGGGTGGCCAGTGGCAGCTTGTGGATAGCCTGACCGGTGGACGGGTTGAACACATCAACCGCGCGACCGTTCTCAGTCACCAGTTCGCCATTGATCAAATGCGGGATAACGCTCATCGAAAACTCCTGAATTTTTGTTCAGCGGGCGCCCATTGAAGGGCGCCTTCTATATATAGGTAGCTTTGTGGGGGAGCCGGATGTCTTTGGCGCTCTTCAGAACGCCTTCGCGAGCAAGCTCGGCTCCCACAGGTTCTGCGTGGAATCAGTCGAGCTTGTTCAGCACTTCGCCGACCGCGTCGAACAGACGATCGAGGTCTTGCGGCTTGCTGTTGAAGGTTGGGCCGAACTGCAGGGTGTCGCCGCCGAAACGTACGTAGAACCCGGCTTTCCACAGGGCCATGCCCGCTTCGAACGGACGCACGATGGCGTCGCCGTCACGGCCGGCAATCTGGATCGCACCGGCCAGGCCGAAGTTACGGATGTCGATAACGTGCTTGGAGCCTTTCAGGCCATGCAGCGCGTTTTCGAAATGCGGCGCGACTTCCGCGACGCTCTGCACCAGGTTTTCTTTTTGCAGCAGGTCGAGTGCCGCCAGGCCAGCGGCGCAAGCCACCGGGTGTGCCGAGTAGGTGTAGCCGTGCGGGAATTCCACGGCGTATTCCGGCGTCGGCTGATTCATGAACGTCTGATAGATCTCAGAGCTGGCAATCACCGCGCCCATCGGGATCGCGCCGTTGGTGACTTGCTTGGCGATGCACATCAGGTCCGGGGTCACGCCAAAGGTGTCGGCGCCGAACATGTTGCCGGTACGACCGAAACCGGTGATCACTTCGTCGAACACCAGCAGGATGTTGTGCTGATCGCAGATCTCGCGCAGACGTTTCAGGTAACCCTGTGGCGGCACGAGTACGCCAGCGGAACCGGCCATCGGTTCAACGAATACCGCAGCGATGTTCGAAGCATCGTGCAGTTCGATCAGCTTCAGCAGCTCATCGGCCAAAGCGATGCCGCCCTGCTCCGGCATGCCACGGGAGAACGCATTGCTCGCCAGCAGCGTATGCGGCAGGTGATCGACGTCCATCATCGCCTGACCGAACAGCTTGCGGTTGCCATTGACACCGCCGAGGCTGGTGCCGGCGATATTCACACCGTGGTAACCACGGGCACGGCCGATCATTTTGGTTTTGGTCGCCTGACCTTTCAGGCGCCAGTAGGCACGCACCATTTTCACCGCGGTGTCGGCGCACTCGGAACCCGAGTCGGTGAAGAACACGTGATTCAGATTGCCCGGGGTCAGCTCGGTGATTTTCTCGGCCAACTGGAACGACAGCGGGTGACCGTACTGGAAGCCCGGCGAGTAATCGAGGGTGCCCAACTGTTTGGAGACCGCTTCCTGAATTTCCTTGCGGGTGTGACCGGCGCCGCATGTCCACAGACCGGACAGCGAGTCGTATACCCGGCGGCCCTTGTCGTCGATCAGCCAGCTGCCTTCGGCGCCAACGATCAAACGCGGATCGCGCTGGAAGTTACGGTTGGCGGTGTACGGCATCCAGTGCGCGTCCAGCTTCAGTTGGCTGGCCAGTGGCGACTGAGCGTTTTCAGGCATGTTCATCGGGCAAAACCTCGCAGGGCATAAGCGTCAGGGAGATAAAAAGCGTTGTTGCAGCTAAATTGCCACGGCGATAAAGTCGGTGAAATTCAACTCTTCTAACCTTCAGTTAGATCTTCGCTAAACAATGAGAACAATAAAATGAGCAGCCGCCGCCCCGATCCGCTGGCCCAGGTCAGTGACTTTGATATTCGCCTGCTACGGATTTTTCGCAGCGTGGTGGAGTGCGGTGGCTTCTCGGCGGCGGAGACTGTGCTCGGAATCGGTCGCTCGGCGATCAGCCAACAAATGAGCGATCTGGAGCAGCGCCTCGGTTTGCGTTTGTGTCAGCGTGGTCGCGCCGGATTTTCGCTGACAGAGGAAGGACGCGAGGTCTATCAATCGGCGTTGCAACTATTAAGTGCGCTGGAAAGTTTCCGCACCGAGGTCAACGGCCTGCACCAGCATTTGCGCGGTGAACTGATCATCGGCCTGACCGACAACCTCGTCACCCTCCCCCACATGCGCATCACCCACGCCCTCGCGCAGTTGAAGGAGCGCGGGCCGGATGTGCAGATTCAGATCCGCATGATTGCGCCGAACGAAGTCGAGCAAGGTGTGCTCGATGGCCGCCTGCATGTCGGCGTGGTGCCGCAGGCCAGTGCGTTGTCGGGACTGGAATATCAGCCGCTGTACAGCGAGCGTTCGCTGCTTTATTGCGCGGTCGGGCATCCGCTGTTTTACGTTGATGACAAGCAACTGGATGACGAACGCTTGAACAGTCAGGACGCGATTGCGCCGACGTTTCGTTTGCCGGCGGATATTCAGGCGCATTACCAGGCGCTCAATTGCACGGCCAGTGCTTCTGACCGTGAGGGCATGGCGTTTTTGATTTTGACCGGGCGTTACATTGGGTATTTGCCGGATCATTACGCCAGTCTTTGGGTGCAGCAGGGGCGTTTGCGTGCTTTGAAAGCAGGGACGCGGTTTTACGATTTGAGTCTGGCATCGGTCACGCGCAAGGGGCGGCGCCCTCATTTGGTGCTGGAGAGCTTTTTGGAGAGTTTGGCGGCGACGCGTTGATAATGCGCGCGACGTTGGTCAGGTACAGCAAGATCAAGGGATCGCAGCCTTCGGCAGCTCCTACAGGGGGGATAAGTTGAGCAAGTGGACAGGTTTTTGCAGAGGGGGAATTACTTCGTTCCTTTGATAAGAAGCCTTAAGCCATGCAGCCAGATTCCGCACCGTCCAGCGACTTGATCTACGGCCTCAACGACCGCCCCAAACCACTCGCCGCCACCCTTGCCGCGCTGCAACACGTGCTGGCCAGTTTCGTCGGCATCATCACCCCGCCGCTGGTGATTGGTTCGGCGCTGGGGCTGACGGCGTATTTGCCGTATCTGATCAGCATGGCGTTGATGGTGTCGGGTGTCGGCACCTTTATTCAGGCGCGGCGGCCGTTCGGTATTGGCGCCGGGATGATCTGTCTGCAAGGCACCAGTTTCGCCTTTCTCGGCGCGGTGCTGTCGGCCGGTTTTCTGGTCAAGCAACGCGGCGGCAGCCCGGAAGACATTCTGGCGATGATCTTCGGCGTGTGCTTTTTCGGCGCGATCGTGCAGATCGTCCTCAGCCGTTTCATCGGGCAATTGCGTCGAGTCGTTACGCCGCTGGTGACCGGGATCGTCATCACCCTGATCGGCATCAGTCTGATCAAAGTCGGTATCACTGATCTCGGCGGCGGTTTCAATGCGCCGGACTTCGGTGCGCCGGGCAATCTGGCGCTGGGGGTGTTTGTGTTGCTGACGATCATTCTGCTCAACCGATCCAACACGCCGTGGGTGCGCTTGTCGGCGATCATCATCGGATTGGTGCTCGGCAGTCTGGCCGCGTGGTTCAGTGGGAAACTGGTGCCGCAGCCATTGCCTGACTTGCCGCTGGTGAGTTTTCCTACGCCGTTCAAGTTCGGATTCAGCTTCGACTGGACAGCTTTCCTGCCGGTCGCGCTGATTTATCTGATCAGCACCATCGAAACCGTCGGCGACCTCACCGCCAACTGCATGCTCGCCCGTCAACCTATCAGCGGCCCTTCATATATAAGCCGCCTGCGCGGTGGCGTACTCGGCGATGGCGTGAGCTGCATGATCGCCGCGACCTTCAGTGCCTTCCCCAACACCACGTTTGCGCAGAACAACGGCGTGATCCAGTTGACCGGCGTCGCCAGCCGCTACGTCGGGCTGTACATCGGCGCGATCCTGTTTTGTCTCGGCTTGTTTCCGATGATCGGCGCGGTGCTGCAACAGATTCCGAAACCGGTATTGGGTGGCGCGACTCTGGTGATGTTCGGCGCGGTGGCCGCGGCCGGCGTGCGCATCCTCGCGCAGTCGTCGCTGGATCGGCGCAGCATGCTGATCATCGCCACTTCGTTCGGCGTCGGCCTGGGCATCGCCGCACAACCGAACCTGCTGCACCTGCTGCCGAAACTGGTGCAAAATCTGTTCGACTCGGCAATCACCAGCGGTGGTCTGACCGCCATCATCCTGTGCCTGTTGCTGCCGGAGTCGAAAACCGAAGCCGCTGAAGCGCACGCGCCGCTGAACAAGATCGAACAGGCGTAACGGTTTTATCGCGCAAAGACTTGTCGGATGCCTGTGGGTGCGCTATCAACGCAACTGGTTGCACCCACAGACAAACCCGGAAGTGCCTATGACCTTTGAAGTCCCAGCCCATGGCGGCAAACCCGCCAGCCGCATTCGTCAGAAAAACGAAGAGACCATTCTCAAAGCCGCCGAAGACGAGTTCGCCCGTCACGGGTACAAAGGCACCAGCATGAACACCATCGCCCAGAATGCCGGGTTGCCCAAGGCGAACCTGCATTACTACTTCACCAACAAACTCGGTTTGTACGTGGCGGTGCTGAGCAACATCATCGAGCTGTGGGACAGCACCTTCAACACGCTCACCGCCGAGGACGATCCGGCCGAGGCGCTGACCCGCTACATCCGCGCCAAGATGGAATTTTCCCGTCGCCAGCCGCAAGCCTCGCGGATCTTTGCGATGGAAGTGATCAGCGGCGGCGAATGTCTGACCGAATATTTCAATCAGGATTACCGCGCCTGGTTCACCGGCCGTGCGGCGGTATTTCAGGCGTGGATCGATGCGGGCAAAATGGACGCGGTTGATCCGGTGCACCTGATCTTTCTGTTGTGGGGCAGCACCCAGCACTATGCCGATTTCGCCACGCAGATCTGTCGCGTCAGCGGTCGCAGCAAGTTGACCAAGCAGGACATGGAAGACGCCGGCAACAACCTGATCCGCATCATTCTCAAAGGCTGCGGCCTCACTCCTTCTCTATAAGACGTTTATGCCTTTCACCCTCAGCGGTTTTTGCGAGTACCGCGAAGAGATTCGCAAAAGCCGCTTTATCACCTTCGCCACGCCGATCGGCAGTCCTGCTGATGCGCAGGCGTTCTTTGAACAGCACAGCGATTTGAACGCTTCGCACAATTGCTGGGCGTGGAAACTCGGCGATCAATATCGCAGCAATGACGATGGCGAACCGGGCGGTACTGCGGGGCGCCCGATTCTGGCGGCGATTGAAGCGCAGGATTGCGATCAGGTCGCGGTGCTGGTGATTCGTTGGTACGGCGGGATTCAACTCGGCACTGGTGGTTTGGCCCGGGCCTATGGCGGTGGTGCGAACAAGTGTTTGCAGACGGCGGCGAAGGTTGAGTTGATCAGTCGGGTGGCGTTGAGTTGTGCCTGCGGGTTTGCCGAGTTGGCGTTGGTGAAGTTACGCGTGGCGGATTTGGCTGGGTTGGTTGTTGAGGAGAATTTTACGGCGAATGGCGTTGAGTTGAAGTTGGCGGTGGGTGAGGCGCAGATTTCGGTGTTGCAGGGGCAGTTGGCGGATTTGAGTCGTGGGCGGATTTTGTTGCAGCGGTGAAGCAAGGTCAAAAGATCGCAGCGTTCCGCAGCTCCTACAATTGAAATGCGTTTCCCTGTAGGAGTTGCCGAAGGCTGCGATCTTTTGGGGCGACCCCGAAATTTCATATTCCGCAAACTTGCCCACATCTGCTGTGCACCCGACTGTGGATAACCTGAGCACATAACGCTGTAACCCTTCTGTCACGTGGCTTTGCGCGGTTTGTTCACTTTTCGTTCAATTTGCCCGACGAAATGTAATTTTCAAGCAGAAACAATCAGTTAGCCATGTTTATCACCATTAGAAGAAAGCACCACAGTGCTTATGCCCGACGTTTCGGCTTGCGCACAATAACTGTGGAGCAACCTGTGGATAACCCGTTCATGACCGCCGCAGTCGCAGGTTCTGCCTAGCTCCCAAGGGTTTGCTCGTTTTTTGATCAGTTGCTGCCGGGCAAAACTGGAGCCCGATCAACACCTTTGCTCCGATTTGGTGCTGCAAATCCCGCCGATTTTCAGCGCAATGCTCTGCGCCGAGCGCCCGCACCCGCAGCCCGCTCGGGTTCCTGACTCAATGGCCAGGAAATTGCTTTATCCACAGGCACAACTCCAAGCAAGTCGAGCCTGTCATGCCAATTGCTTCTACTCCTGCGCGCCTGCAACTGCGCCACATCAGCAAACGCTACCCCGGTTGTCTGGCCAACGATGCCATCGACCTGAGCATCGCGCCCGGTGAAATTCACGCACTGCTCGGTGAAAACGGTGCGGGCAAAAGTACGTTGATGAAGATCATCTACGGCGTCACCCAGGCCGACGCCGGGGAAATGCTTTGGCAGGGTCAGCGAGTCAGCATCCGCAATCCGGCGCAGGCACGGCATTTGGGCATCGGTATGGTGTTCCAGCACTTCTCGCTGTTCGAAACCCTCAGCGTCGCGCAAAACATCGCGCTGGCGATGGGCGCCAAGGCTGGCACACCGAAACAACTGGAACCGAAAATTCGCGAAGTGTCGCGCCGTTATGGCATGGCGCTGGAGCCGGAGCGACTTGTCCACAGCCTGTCGATCGGCGAGCGGCAACGGGTGGAAATCATTCGCTGCCTGATGCAGGACATTCGTCTGCTGATCCTCGACGAACCGACGTCGGTACTGACGCCGCAGGAGGCAGACGAATTGTTCATCACCCTGCGCCGTCTCGCCGCCGAGGGCTGCAGCATTCTGTTTATCAGCCACAAACTCGGCGAAGTTCGCGCGCTGTGTCACAGCGCGACGGTTCTGCGCGGCGGGCGCGTGGCCGGGCATTGCGTACCGGCCGAATGTTCCGATCAGCAATTGGCGCAGTTGATGGTTGGCGAAGCGGCGGCGTTGATTGGTGACTATCCGAAAGTCAGCGGTGGCGCGGCGTTTTTACAGGTGAAGGGCTTGAGCTGGCACAACCCGGATCCGTTCGGCTGCTCGCTGACTGACATTGATGTGCAGGTGCGCAGCGGTGAAATCGTCGGTATCGCCGGGGTTGCGGGCAATGGCCAGGATGAGTTGCTCGCCTTGCTCAGCGGCGAACAAACCTTGCCTCGTGCGGAGGCCGCGACCATTCGATTCGCCGAGCAACACGTCGCCGATCTGCGCCCGGATGCACGACGCAAATTGGGCCTGGCGTTCGTCCCCGCCGAGCGTCTCGGTCACGGCGCGGTGCCGGAATTGAGTCTGGCCGATAACGCTCTGCTCACCGCTTTCCAACAAGGCTTGGTCAGCCACGGTTTGATCGAACGCGGCAAAGTCGAAGCCCTCGCAAAACAAATCATTCAGCGCTTCGGCGTAAAAACCCCGGACGCGCAAACCGCTGCGCGCAGCCTGTCCGGCGGCAACTTGCAGAAATTCATCCTCGGCCGGGAAATCCTTCAGCAACCGAAACTGCTGATCGCCGCGCACCCGACCTGGGGTGTCGACGTCGGCGCCGCCGCGACCATCCACCGTGCACTGATCGCACTGCGCGATGCCGGCGCGGCGATTCTGGTGATTTCCGAAGACCTCGACGAACTGTTCCAGATCAGCGACCGCCTCGGCGCCTTGTGTGGCGGACGCCTGTCGGCGCTGCACAACACCACCGATACGCAACTCAGCGACGTCGGCGGCTGGATGGCCGGCCAGTTCGAAAACCCACCTTCCGCCGCCACGGTTTAACGGAGTTTTACTCATGCTGCTTTCCCTCGAACCCCGTGGCCAGCAATCACGCTTGATGCTGTGGTGCTCGCCGTTATTGGCGGCGGCGCTGACGCTCGGTTGCGGCTCGCTGCTGTTTATCGCCCTCGGCCACGACCCGCTGCAAACCTTGCACACGCTACTGATCGCGCCGGTCAGCGACTTGTATGGTGTCTCCGAATTGCTGGTCAAAGCGCTGCCGATTCTGCTCTGCGCACTGGGCTTGGCAGTGGCCTATCAGGCGCGGATCTGGAACATCGGCGCTGAGGGGCAATTGCTCCTCGGCGCACTCGCCGGCAGTGCGTTGGCGGTAAACATCATCGACATGCAAAGCCGTTGGGCGCTGGTGTTGATTCTGCTTACCGGCACCCTCGCCGGCGCGGCGTGGGCCGGGCTGACCGCATGGTTACGCACACGTTTCAACGCCAATGAAATCCTCACCAGCATCATGCTCAATTACATCGCCCTGAACCTGCTGCTGTTCTGCGTGCACGGGCCGCTGAAGGATCCGGCCGGGTTCAACTTTCCCGAGTCGGCGATGTTCGGCGACGCGAGCCGTTTGCCGTTGTTGATGGAGGATGGCCGCGTGCACGCCGGGGTGTATTTCGCCCTGCTCGCACTGGTCGCGGTGTGGGTGTTGTTGCAGAAAAGCTTTGTCGGTTTCCAGATCAAAGTGCTCGGGCTGGACAAGCGTGCGGCGGGGTTTGTCGGCTTTCGCGAGAAGCGTTTGATCTGGCTCGCGCTGTTGATCAGCGGCGGCTTGGCCGGGCTCGCCGGTGTCTGCGAAGTCACCGGGCCGATTGGCCAATTGGTGCCGCAGGTGTCGCCGGGGTATGGCTATGCGGCGATTACCGTGGCGTTTCTTGGCCGACTGAATCCGATCGGGATTCTGTTCTCCAGTCTGTTGATGGCGCTGCTGTACATCGGTGGAGAGAGCGCGCAAATGACGATGAATCTGCCGCAGGCGATCACCCAGTTGTTCCAGGGAATGATGCTGTTTTTCCTGCTCGCCTGTGACGTGCTGATCCTCTATCGGCCACGCCTGAATCTGCGCTGGGTGAAGCGCTCGTCGACCACCGCCGTAACCGCTGGAGCGCTGTAATGGATATCGATCTGTTGAGCAATATTTTCTACGCCATGGTGCGTTGCGGCACGCCGCTGTTGCTGGTGGCGCTGGGTGAACTGATCTGCGAGAAGAGCGGCGTGCTCAATCTTGGGCAGGAAGGGATGATGCTGTTTGGCGCGGTGATCGGTTTTATCGTCGCGCTGAACAGCGGCAACCTGTGGCTGGGCGTGTTGCTGGCGATGTTGGCCGGGATGCTGTTGTCGTCGCTGTTTGCGCTGGTGGCGCTGGTGTTCAACGCCAATCAGGTGGCAACCGGGCTGGCGCTGACGATTTTTGGTGTCGGGCTGTCGACCTTTGTCGGCGCGGCCTGGGTCGGGAAACCGCTGGCCGGTTTTGAGCCGTTGGCGATTCCTTATCTGAGTGAGATTCCGCTGATCGGGCGGATGTTATTCGCTCAGGATCTGCTGGTGTATCTGTCGTTCGCGCTGTTTGCGCTGGTGGCGTGGGTGATCATCAAAAGTCGTGTCGGGTTGATTATTCAAGCCGTGGGTGAGAACCCGGATGCGGCCAGTGCGATGGGCTTGCCGGTGCTGACCGTGCGTACCTTGGCGGTGCTGTTTGGCGGGGCGATGGCCGGGTTGGCCGGGGCTTATCTGTCGCTGGCGTATACGCCGATGTGGGCGGAAAACATGACTGCCGGGCGTGGCTGGATCGCGTTGGCGCTGGTGGTGTTTGCCAGTTGGCGGGTGTGGCGGTTGTTGCTGGGGGCTTATTTGTTTGGGCTCGCCAGCATCCTGCATTTGGTCGCGCAGGGGTTGGGGCTGGCGATTCCGTCGAGTTTGCTGGCGATGCTGCCGTATGTGGCGACGATTTTGGTGTTGGTGCTGTTGTCGCGGGATGCGGTGCGTACAAGATTGTATGCACCGGTTTCGTTGGGGCAACCTTGGCAGGCCGGGCATTAAGAGGTGAATTTACTGGCCTCTTCGCGAGCAAGCTCGCTCCCACAGTTGACCGAGTTCACTCAGATCCCCTGTGGGAGCGAGCTTGCTCGCGAAGGCGTCCGCACAGGCAGCACTTGAGCAACGCCCCACGCCAGTTCGAAAACGAGAAAAACCAGCAAAATCGAACTGGCACCGTGCAGCAAGGCATACCCCTGCCAAGCCGCAAACAAAAACCGCGCCACCGCGTCATAGCGTCCATAAAGCGCCTGCGGATCACGAATCCGCAACACCGCCCAAACACACACCACCGACCCCAACAGATTCGCCATCAACATGTGCACAGGCTGAAACGCCGGCAATTCTCCGGGTAAATCCAGTGCGCTCAACAACCCGTGCACAAGCGCAAAACTCCATGGCGTGGCAAACGCTGCCGTGACGATCAAGTCATACCAGGCACTGCCGCGCACCACGTGGCGATACTGCGTTGAAGTCCACATCATCCATGCTCCAGAAATTCAGGGAGCAAGCACGGTAAAGCCTGGAGTATGCTCCAGGGTCAATAGCCCTTTTGAGAGTTGCCATGCGCATCGGTGAATTAGCCCAAGCCAGCGCCGTCAGCCGAGACACTCTGCGTTTCTACGAGCAACGCGGGTTGATTGCGGCGCAGCGCAGTGCCAATGGTTATCGCGACTATCCGCCGGAGATGGTGCAACTGGTGCTGTACATCAAAACCGCGCAGCGCCTGGGATTTACCCTCGGCGAGATCGGCGACAGTGTCGCGGCGTTGTGGAACGCGCCCGATCCAGACAACGCCGTGGCGCAGCTTCTGCGCGACAAACTGCAACTGATCGAAACCCGCATGCGCGAACTCGACGTGCTGCGGCAAGAGCTGCAACTTCGGCTCGGTCAGGCCTGTCCATTGAATCCATGATCCTCATTCATCAAGGAAGCCCCTCATGTCTGCAAAAAACGCACTGATCATCGGCGCCTCTCGGGGCCTTGGCCTCGGTCTGGTGAAAACCCTGCTGGCCGATGGCTGGCAAGTCACCGCCACCGTGCGCAATCCTGCCAATGCCGATGCGCTTCAAGCATTAGGCAAGGTGCGGATCGAGAAGCTCGACATGGACGACCAGCAAGCGGTCATCGCGTTGAGCCAACAGCTCAAAGGCGAAACCTTCGACCTGTTGTTCGTCAACGCCGGGGTCAAAGGCCCGGCCGATCAGACCCCGGGCGGCGCGACATTGGCTGAAGTCGGTCAGCTGTTTTTCACCAACGCGGTGGCGCCGATCAATCTGGCGCAGCGTTTTGTCGGGCAGATTCGTGACGGCAGCGGCGTGCTGGCGTTCATGAGTTCCGGGCTGGGCAGCGTGACCGTGCCGGACGCGCCGGAACTGGCGCTGTACAAAGCGAGCAAGGCTGCGCTGAATTCGATGACCAACAGTTTTATCACGCAGTTGGGCGAGCAGAAAATGACCGTGTTGTCGCTGCATCCGGGTTGGGTGAAGACGGACATGGGTGGCGAAGGCGCGGATCTGGATGTGGAAACCAGCACCCGTGGGTTGGTTGATCAGGTGAATGCGTACACCGGCAAGGGCGGGCATCACTTCATCAATTACAAGGGTGAAACCATTCCCTGGTAATTGATGATCCCCTGTAGGAGCTGCCGAAGGCTGCGATCTTTTGATTGTAAAAAACAAGATCAAAAGATCGCAGCCTTCGGCAGCTCCTACAGGGTTGCGTATTTGTTGGAATGGGCGTTGTCGGATCACATCGCCATGGGTTTGTGTATTTTGGTTGTGTGGTGAGTGGTCGGGTTGGGCTTGCCCGATGCAGCGTTTTGTTTGAAACTGCGCACCTCGTCCCCGCGGCGACCCTGGATCAGCAGACAGGGCATCACTGAGCTGGCAACCCTGAACCCAATTTTCAGAGGAGCCGGCAACATGCCCGCGACCCGTACCTGGTTAAAAAATCCCCTCGCTATTTTCACCTCCAACGAGCTCGATGCCCGTGGCGGTCTAGTCGTGCAAGACGGTGTCATCGTCGAAGTGCTGGCTGCCGGCCAACAGCCGTCGGCGCCGTGCAATGAAGTGTTCGATGCCCGCGAGCATGTGATCCTGCCGGGCCTGATCAACACTCACCATCACTTCTATCAAACCCTGACTCGCGCCTGGGCGCCGGTGGTCAATCAGCCGTTGTTCCCGTGGCTGAAAACCCTGTACCCGGTGTGGGCGCGTCTGACACCTGAGAAACTCGCCCTCGCCACCAAAGTCGCTTTGGCTGAGTTGTTGCTGTCCGGTTGCACCACCGCTGCCGACCACCACTATCTGTTCCCGGAAGGCCTGGAAAACGCCATCGACGTGCAAGTCGAAACCGTGCGTGAACTGGGCATGCGCGCCATGCTCACGCGCGGTTCGATGAGCCTCGGCGAGAAGGACGGTGGCCTGCCACCGCAGCAGACCGTGCAGGAAGGTCAGGTGATTCTCGACGACAGTCAGCGCCTGATTCACGAGTACCACGAGCGTGGCGATGGCGCGCAGATCCAGATCGCGCTGGCGCCGTGCTCGCCGTTCTCGGTGACCCCGGAAATCATGTCGGCCAGTGCTGATCTGGCGAACAAGCTCGACGTGCGCCTGCACACACACTTGGCCGAAACCCTCGATGAAGAAGATTTCTGCCTGCAGCGTTTCGGCCTGCGCACCGTCGATTATCTCGACAGCGTCGGCTGGCTCGGCCCGCGCACCTGGCTGGCGCACGGTATTCACTTCAACCCGGACGAAATCGCGCGTCTCGGCGAGGCTGGTACCGGTATCTGCCATTGCCCGAGTTCGAACATGCGTCTGGCTTCCGGCATTTGCCCGAGTATCGATCTGACTGACGCCGGTGCGTTGTTTGGTTTGGGTGTTGACGGTTCGGCGTCTAACGATGCGTCGAACATGATTCTGGAAGCGCGTCAGGCGCTGTACATCCAGCGTCTGCGTTATGGCGCCGAGAAGATCACCCCGGAACGCGTGCTGGGTTGGGCGACCAAGGGTTCGGCGAGCTTGTTGGGCCGTACCGACATTGGTGAGATTGCCGTGGGCAAGCAGGCGGATCTGGCGTTGTTCAAGCTCGATGAGCTGCGCTTCTCCGGCAGCCATGATCCGATTTCGGCGCTGTTGTTATGCGGCGCGGATCGTGCGGATCGAGTGATGATTGGCGGCAAATGGCGCGTGGTCGATGGCCAGGTTGAAGGCCTTGACCTCAAAGGCCTGATCGCCGATCACAGCCAGGCCGCTCGCCAGCTGATCGCCGGCACCTGATCCCCCTCCCCATATGATCGTTCCCACGCTCTGCGTGGGAATGCATCTCGGGACGCTCCGCGTCCCAGCAGCGGACGCAGAGCGTCCATGGCGGCATTCCCACGCGGAGCGTGGGAACGATCAATATCAAAGGCCGAGCAGGGACAACATGATGAACGTCGCAAACAGCACGAAGTGGGTCATGCCTTCGATGGCATTGGTTTCGCCGTCATTGAGGTTGATCGCGCTGACGATCAACGTCAGGAAAATCATCACCGTCTGCACTGGCGTCATCGCCATCTGAAACGGCTGGCCGGTATACAGCGCCATCGCTTCCATCACCGGTACCGTCAGAATCACCGTCGACAGCGACGCGCCCATCGCAATGTTCACCACCGACTGCATGCGGTTGGCCAACGCTGCGCGCAACGCGGTCAAAATCTCCGGCGCGGCTGAAATGGCCGCCACCAGAATCGCCGTGATCACCGGCGGCGCGCCCGTGCCTTCCAGACCCAGATCGAGGGTCTTCGACATCACTTCGGCCAGTGCGCCGATCACCACAATGCCAAACACCAGAATGCCGATCGACAGGCCGATGCTCGGTGCTTTCACCTGCGCGTCCTGTGGTTCTTTCTTGCGGCGTTTATCCGGATAGCTGTAGCTGAAAAAGTAACTGTGCGGGCCGACCTGCATGCGCAGAAACAGCGCGTAAAGCACCACCATCGCACCGATGGTGAACGCCGAATAAATCTTCCAGTTGGCCTCAGGAATAAACTCCGGCACCACCATCGACACGCCCATGGCGGTGAGGATCATCACGCTGTAGCTGCGCGCCGAATCGTCGTTGTAGGACTGTTCGCCGTGCTTGATCCCGCCCATCAGCGCGGCGAGGCCGAGGATGCCGTTGATGTCGAGCATCACCGCCGAATAGATCGTGTCGCGCACCAGCGTGGGCGACGCTTCGTTGCTCATCATGATCGCCAGAATCACCACTTCGACCAGCACGGCCGCGAGTGTGAGGATCATCGTGCCGTAAGGGTCGCCGACCTTTTCCGCGAGCAATTCGGCGTGATGGGCGACGCGCATCGAGGCGGCGACGATGAAGGCGATCAGCACCAGGCCGGCAGTCAGCGCGACGATCTGGCCGCTGTGCAACATCCAGTGTTCCAACGGATAGGCGACGCACGCGGCGATGACGGCCAGTAGCAGAAAACTTTCTTGCTTGAGGATGGTGAGCATGGACGGGCCTTTTACCGAAGAGTGCGAATGAGCTACTGACTGCGGAGCGGCGCTAACGTTTCGTTACACATTAGCGCACCAACTGATAGCGGTACTTTGCCCGGTGCACTTTTATTGGCCTTGAGGGCGCTATCGCGAGCAGGCTCACTCCTACAGGGGAACGCATTCCAAATGTAGGAGTGAGCCTGCTCGCGATGGCCGTTACGCGGTTTCGGAAAGTTTGTTGTCCTGTTGGTCAGCAATTTGCATTGGCCCTGACCACACACAACAAAATGGAGTTCGAATTCATGCAAATACGTCCGCTGCACAAACTGCTGTGCGCCGCCCTCGGTCTGGGGATCAGCCTGAGCGCCAGCGCTGCCGATCCGCTCAAGGTCGGTTTCGTTTACATCGGCCCGATCGGTGACCACGGCTGGACGTATCAGCATGAGCAGGGGCGCAAGGCACTCGCCGAGAAGTTCGGCAATCAGATCACCACCAACTACGTGGAAAACGTCGCCGAAGGCGCCGACGCCGAGCGGGTCATCCGCAACATGGCCAAGGACAAATACGATCTGATCTTCACCACCTCGTTCGGCTACATGAACCCGACGCTGAAAGTCGCCAAGCAGTTTCCCAAGGTGACCTTCGAACACGCCACCGGCTACAAACAGGACAAAAACCTCGGCATCTATCTGGCGCGCACCTACGAAGGTCGCTACGTCGGCGGCTTCCTCGCGGCGAAGATGACCAAGACCAAAAAAATCGGTTACGTCGCTTCGTTCCCGATCCCCGAGGTGATCCGCGACATCAACTCGATTCAACTGGCGCTGAACAAGTACAACCCGGGCACCGAGATCAAAGTGGTGTGGGTCAACTCGTGGTTCGATCCGGGCAAAGAGGCCGACGCGGCCAACGCGCTGATCGATCAGGGTGTCGACGTGGTGTTCCAGCACACCGACAGCCCGGCGCCGATTCAGGCTGCCGAACGTCGCGGCGTGTATGCGGTGGGTTACGCCTCGGACATGGCGCACTTCGGCCCGAAAACGGTGCTGACCTCGATCGTCAACGACTGGGCGCCGCACTATATTCAGGCGACGCAAAGCGTGATCGACCACACCTGGAAGTCGCAGGATTACTGGGGCGGGCTGAAGGAAGGCACGATTGAACTGCCGATCAGCGATCTGGTGCCAGCGCCGGTGAAAGCCGAGGCCGAGCAGATCATTGCCGACATCAAGAGCGGTGCGTTGCAGCCGTTTACCGGGCCGATCAAGGATCAGGCCGGGGTCGAGAAAATCCCAGCGGGCGTGAGTGCGACGAATGCGGAACTGGCGTCGATGAACTACTACGTTGAAGGCATGAAGGCCGAGATGCCGAAGTAATCTTCCTGACCCCCGATCGTTCCCACGCTCTGCGTGGTAATGCCGCCCGGGACGCTCCGCGTCCCTGCTGAAAGCGGACGCAGAGCGTCCATTGAGGCATTCCCACGCGGAGCGTGGGAACGATCTCCCGTACTTTTCAAGGATTGTGTATGGATCAGCTTCCGATCATCGACATCAGCCCGCTCTATTCCGACGACGAAAACGCTTGGCCTGCGGTGGCCGAGCAGATCGACCTGGCCTGCCGCGAATGGGGCTTTTTCTACATCAAGGGCCATCCGATTTCAGCGCAGCGCATCGACGCGGTGCTTGATCACACCCAACGTTTTTTTGCCCTGCCCACCGCAGAAAAACTCAAAATTGATATCACCCAGACCCGCCACCATCGCGGTTACGGCGCCATCGCCACCGAGCAACTCGACCCGAGCAAACCCAGCGACCTCAAAGAAACCTTCGACATGGGCCTGCACTTGCCGGCCAACCATCCCGAAGTGCTCGCCGAAAAACCGTTGCGCGGGCCGAACCGCCATCCCGCGCAACCCGGATGGGCTGAATTGATGGAGCAACATTACCTCGACATGCAAGCCCTCGCGCAAACCCTGCTGCGCGCTATGACCCTCGCCCTCGACATCGAACGCGACTTTTTCGACAGCCGCTTCGTTGATCCGGTCAGCGTGCTGCGCATGATCCATTACCCCCCGCGCCACACCGCCAGTTCCGCCGAGCAGCAAGGCGCCGGTGCGCACACCGATTACGGCTGCATCACCCTGCTCTATCAGGACAGCGCCGGCGGTCTGCAAGTGAAAAACGTCAAAGGCGAATGGATCGATGCGCCACCGATTGACGGCACTTTCGTGGTCAACCTCGGCGACATGATGGCGCGCTGGAGCAACGACCGTTATCGCTCGACCCCGCACCGGGTGATCAGCCCGCTCGGGGTAGATCGCTATTCGATGCCGTTCTTTGCCGAGCCACACCCGGACACGCGCATCGAATGCCTGCCCGGTTGTCAGGACGCACAGCATCCAGCGAAATATCCGACCACCACTTGCGCCGAATTCCTCCTGTCGCGCTTCGCCGATACCTACGCGTATCGCCGCGAGCAGGAAGCCGTTTGATGGATCGCTTGGTCAGGTTTTGCCAATTGTTTCGGCGAGCATCTGTAGAATGCCGTCATTGCACCTGATGAGAAAAGAATATGTACGACTGGCTCAACGCCTTGCCCAAGGCTGAACTGCACCTGCACCTGGAAGGCTCGCTGGAGCCCGAGCTGCTGTTCGCCCTGGCCGAACGCAACAAGATCGCCCTGCCGTGGAACGACGTGGAAACCCTGCGCAAGGCTTACGCCTTCAACAACCTGCAGGAATTCCTCGACCTCTATTACCAAGGCGCCGACGTGCTGCGCACTTCGCAGGATTTTTACGACCTGACCTGGGCGTACCTGTTGCGCTGCAAGGCGCAGAACGTGATTCACACCGAACCGTTCTTCGACCCGCAGACCCACACCGACCGGGGTATTCCATTCGAGGTGGTGCTCAACGGCATCGCCGCGGCATTGAAGGATGGCGAGCAGCAACTGGGCATCACCAGCGGTCTGATCCTCAGCTTCCTGCGCCACCTGAGCGAAGAAGAAGCCGAGAAAACCCTTGATCAGGCGCTGCCGTTCCGTGATGCGTTTGTCGCTGTCGGCCTCGACAGTTCCGAGATGGGCCACCCGCCGAGCAAGTTCCAGCGCGTGTTCGATCGTGCCCGTCACGAAGGCTTCCTGACCGTTGCCCACGCTGGCGAAGAAGGCCCGCCGGAGTACATCTGGGAAGCCATCGACCTGCTGAAAATCCAGCGCATCGACCACGGCGTACGCGCCATCGAAGACGAGCGCCTGATGCAGCGGATCATCGACGAGCAGATCCCGCTGACCGTGTGCCCGTTGTCGAACACCAAGCTTTGCGTGTTTGATCACATGTCGCAGCACAACATTCTCGACATGCTTGAGCGTGGTGTGAAGGTCACGGTGAACTCCGATGACCCGGCGTATTTCGGTGGTTATGTGACCGAGAACTTCTACGCGCTGCATGAGCATTTGGGCATGACTCAGGATCAGGCCAAGCGCCTGGCGCAAAACAGCCTGGATGCGCGCCTGGTAAAACCGTAAGCAGCAGCGCAAAACCCTTGTAGGAGTGAGCCTGCTCGCGATGGCGGAGTGTCAGACACCGATGTGTTAGCTGACAGAACGCAATCGCGAGCAGGCTCACTCCTACATTGGATCGGTGTTAGCCGTTGGATTGGGCTTCGGTCAGCTCTTCGAGGGTTTTACCGCGCGTCTCCATCCCGAACAACCACACCACCCCCGCCGCAATCGCGAAGCACGCCGCGCCCAGCGCGAATACCCCGCCCTGCCCGGTAATCGGAAACACCAGCCCGGTCACCAATGGCCCGAGCAACGATCCCACGCGGCCAATAGCCGAGGCGAACCCCGAGCCGGTCGCGCGCGCCGAAGTCGGATACAACTCCGGCGTGTAGGTGTAAAGCACCGCCCACATACCAAACAGAAAGAACTGCATCAACAACCCGGTGCCGATCAGCAGCGCCACGTTGCCGCCGAACACCGCGCTCTGCCCATACAGAAACGCCATCACCCCGCCGCCGAGCAGCGTAACGATGCACACCGGTTTACGCCCCCAGCGCTCGACCAGCCACGCCGCCATCAGAAACCCGGGAATCCCGCCCAACGAAATCAGCACCGTGTAATACACCGACTGCGTCACGGCGAAACCCGACTGTTGCAGCAACGCACTCAGCCACGACGTCAGTCCATAAAACCCCAGCAGCGCGAAAAACCACAGACTCCAGATCATCGTCGTGCGCTGGCGATACTGCGGCGACCAGATTTGCTTGAGCGCCGAAAAGAAGTTGCCCGGCGGCGTCACGGTGCGCGGCAAGCGAATCGGTTCCGGCAGCGCCGCACCGCCGAGAGAGGATCGCACCCGCGCTTCGATGCCGTTCAACACCTTGCCCGCCGCTTCATCATGTCCAGCCTGTTCCAGCCATCGCGGCGACTCGGGAATGAAAAAACGAATGGCCAACACAAACACCGCCGGTATCGCCAACACCAGAAAGATGTCGCGCCAGCCAATCAACGGCAGCAGGAAGTACGAGAGCACGCCCGCCGCAACAAACCCCAGTGGCCAGAAGCCGTCCATCAAGGCGATATAACGCCCGCGCCGCTGTGCCGGAATCAGCTCGGAGAGCATCGACTGCGCGATCGGAAACTCCATGCCCATGCCGATTCCCAACAGGATGCGGAACAGCGTCAGCGTCTCGACCGTTTGCGCCGTCGAGCACAGATAACTGGCCACGCCCCACAAGACGATGCTCCACTGGAACACCGGTTTACGCCCGAAACGGTCGGCGAGCATGCCCGACAACGACGCGCCCAGCACCATGCCGAAAAAGCTCGAACTGGCGAGCAACCCGGCCTGCGCACTGCTCAGTCCGAACTCGGCCTTAATCGAGCCGAGCAGAAACGTCATCATCGCCAGATCCATCGAATCGAAGAAAAACGCCAAGGCAATGATGATGAAAATGATCCGGTGATAACCGCTGATCGGCAGGCGTTCCAGCCGCTCTGCCGCACTGAAGTGTCGAGTGTCCATGCCGCCTCCCCCCATCCGAAAAGTCCCCGGATCGAGTGTGCGCGATCGCGTTCAGGCGTTCGTGCTGGATGCGACCTGTTCGCAGCCGTGGGCGACGCGGCGACTGCTCTACAACGCCATTTCCAGCTCGGTCTCCCTGGCGAAGCGATGGATTTCGCGCTGCCCGGTGGCGGTCAATTGCAAGGCGCGGGAGTCGTGGGGCAAGGTCAGCCAGCCGGATTGCATGAACAACTGCAACAGCGCCGCGCCGAGGGTGCCGCCCATGTGCGGACGTCTTTCGCTCCAGTCCGGGCAGGCGCAGGCGACTTGCACGTTGCGATGGGCCAGCGCCTGAATGAACACCCCGCGCTTGGCCAGTTGTGTCGAACCTTTGTGCGTGACCACCACGCGCTGTTCGATCTGCTCGATCCAGCCGGCATCGAGCAAACGTTGATACAAATCGGCAGCGAGCGTGCCGCCGAGGTGGTCGTCGCAGAAACGTGCGCGCAGCAGTGACGACGGCGCCGTCTGCGGTTTGGCAATCGGCGTTGCGCGTTTGAACACGGCGGGAATGTCGCGGGGTGCGCTGGCGATGGTGGCGCTGGCCAGGGCTTCGATTGCCGCGCCGACCTCGGGCGCCGACAGACGGAAAAAGCGTTTGCGCCCACGCACTTCGACTTTCAACAGGCCGCCAGTGGAGAGTCGCGCCAGATGAGCGCTGGCCGAGGACGGCGATAACCCCGCCAGCAACGCCAGCTCTTCGGTTTGCCGCGCCGAGCCATCCATCAAGGCCCACATCATCGCACTGCGCTTGGGGTCAGCCAGCAACGTGGCGATCTGGCTGATGCAAGGTGCATGTTCCATATATTCACTCCCTGTTGAATCGTATCGTCTACTGCTCGCAGACATCTTGACCACTAATGAGTCGTCGGCCAAGACGCGAAATACGCCATGTACCGGGGCCATGCTGGCCACTGACGCAATCTGCCTGGGCACTGAATCAGTCGCCGTTGCGCGCCCGTCACCCGTTCCCGGCGACGGGCGGTGAAGGTCTGTGGATCGGGGTGTCGGTACGGCATGAGGCGGCCGCTAGTATAAGCGGGTTACAGGCTGCGTCCCGCGCCGGGGCCTGCACGGGTGGTGATTGTTGCTGAGAGAAATTTCTCTATTTACCTGCGACTAATGATCAACTTTCGAGAAAGCGGGAAATTGACTACTCAATTCAGCGCATCGGCTGGCGAGCATTTCCCTCAGAAGGTTCACTGGCTTACTCAATTGAGCGCGATGTGCGCACAACAAATTCAGCGGAGCGCGCTCACATAACAGCTCAGGAAGCAGCACTTTGAGGCGTCCGGCGAGGACATCGGCGCCGACGTCGAGCCAGGATTTGTAGGCGATGCCTGCGCCGGCCACTGCCCACAGGCGCACGACATCGGCGTCGTCACTGAAACGGTCGCCACTGACCGTCAGCCCGACTTCGCGCTTGCCGTCGTGAAAACTCCAGTGGTCGTGAACCCGGCTGCCGAGCATGTACAGCAGGCAATTGTGTTGCGCCAGTTGTTCAAGCTGACGCGGTTCGCCGTGTCGGGCCAGGTACGCCGGGGAGGCGCAGAGTACGCGCCGGTTGTGCGGGGCGATCGGCATGGCCACCAGACTGGAATCTTCCGGCTCGCCATAGCGCAAGGCGATGTCCACGGGTTGGCGGAACAGGTCGGCGATGCGATCGCCAAGCAGCAGGCGCACAGTCAGCTTCGGGTGCTCGCGCTGGAATTCATCCAGCCACGGCAGCAACAAATTGCGACCGAAATCCGAGGGTGCCGATAACTGCAAGATCCCGCTGACCTGATCCTGCCCGCTGGCCAGTAAGCGCCGCCCTTCGTCGAGGTTGCTCAACGCCGCCCGCGCGTATTCGAGAAAACCCTCGCCTTCGGCGGTCAGGCGCAAACTGCGGGTCGAACGCGCCAGCAAACGTGCGCCGAGTTGCTGCTCGATGCGCTTCAACGCCGCGCTGGCCACGGCGGCGGACATGTCCATCACCCGCGCCGCCGCCGACAGGCTGCCCAGATCCGCCGCCCGAACGAACAACTGCAAGTCATCGAAACGCAGCATCCTCAGCCTCGATTATCAAAAAAATATTGAAAGAGACTGCTGTTTTAGCCGGTTTTATCCCGCAGAGAAATAGCTAATCATCCGCTCATCGAATTCATCCCGCTTCTCTGGAGCCGCGCATGTCCCAGCCATTCACCGCCATCGCTACCCTGATCGCCAAACCCGGCCAGCAGGACGCCCTCGAACACGCCCTGCGCGCCCTGGTTGAACCGAGCCGCGCCGAAGACGGTTGCAGCCAGTACGACTTGCACCGCGACCTCGCCGACCCACAGGTTTTTTATGTGATCGAACATTGGGCCAGCGAGGAAATCCTCCAGACGCACAACGCCAGCGCGCATTTCCAGAATTTTCAGGCCACTGCCGCGCAGACCATCGAACACTTCGAACTCAAGCGCCTCGGCGCGATTGCCTGATTCCTTCTTCTATTACCTGTATGGAGCCACTCATGAAAGCCATCGCCTATTACACGTCCCTGCCGATCAGCGACGCCAAATCCCTGCAAGACATCGAACTGCCAGAACCGGTCGCCGGCCCGCGCGACCTGCTGGTTGAAGTCAAAGCCATCTCGGTCAACCCGGTCGACACCAAAGTGCGACAGAACGTGGCGCCGGAACACGGCGCGGCGAAAGTGCTGGGCTGGGACGTCGCCGGTGTGGTCAAGGCTGTCGGCAGCGACGTGACGCTGTTCAAGGCTGGCGACAAGGTTTTCTACGCCGGTTCGATTGCCCGCGCTGGCGGCAACAGTGAACTGCACACAGTAGATGAGCGCATCGTCGGTCATATGCCGAAATCCCTCGGTTTCGCCGAAGCCGCTGCGTTGCCGCTGACCGCGATCACCGCGTGGGAATTGCTCTTCGAACGTCTGCAAATCCGCGAAGGCAAAACCGATGAAGGCCAGAGCCTGCTGATCGTTGGCGCGGCCGGCGGTGTCGGTTCGATTCTCACTCAGTTAGCCAAGCAACTCACCGGTCTGAAAGTGATCGGCACTGCTTCTCGCCAGCAGACCAGCGATTGGGTGAAAGAACTGGGCGCCGATCTGGTGATCGATCACAGCAAGCCGTTGAGCGAAGAACTGAAACGCGCCGGGATCGACAACGTCACTCACGTCGCCAGCCTGACCCAGACCGAGCAGCATCTGGATCAACTGGTCGAGGCGCTGGCGCCGCAAGGCAAGCTGGCGCTGATTGACGATCCGAAGTCGCTCGACGTGAGCAAGCTCAAGCGCAAGAGCCTGTCGCTGCATTGGGAGTTCATGTACACCCGCTCGCTGTTCGAAACGCCGGACATGATCGAGCAGCACAAACTGCTCAATCGTGTGGCTGAGCTGATTGATGCGGGTACGTTGAAGACCACGGTGGGTGAGCATTTCGGTGTGATCAATGCGGCCAATCTGCGTCGGGCGCATGAGTTGCTGGAAAGCGGTAAGGCCAAGGGGAAAATTGTTTTAGAAAGTTTCTAAGTCAAAAGATCGCAGCCTTCGGCAGCTCCTACAGGGGTGTGGAGCCACGGTGGAGTGGGCGCGGCCGTGTAGGAGCTGCCGCAGGCTGCGATCTTTGCCGTCAGTCAGATGGCTGACCCTTGTCACAATTGCGATGGTATTCAGGACTACAATCGAAGCCTCTGCGGTACATCTTTTACGCAAAGGAGGTCAGCAATGAAGATCCTGATAAAAGAAGTGGCAAAGTCTCAATGGCAGGTTCGTCTCGACCAGCACGCCGTGACATTCCGCAGTGAAGCCGAAGCCCTGGCCTTCACCCGCACCCTCGAAGCGCGAATATTCGCGCCCCATCAGATTCCCGACCGCAGCCAGCAGCGCGCCGCCGGCTGAGTGTTTCAGACCTCGGCTTGAGCCTGCGCCAGCGCCCGGGCGTTTTGCAGACGCCGGGTGAGCATCGCGACGCACACCACCAGCAAACCGCAAACGCTGATGACAATCGCCATCGGCACGGCGGTGCCGTCGTGTAACACGCCGACCAGAGCCGAAGCCCCGGCGGCGACGCTGAATTGCATGCAACCGAGCAACGCCGACGCACTGCCGGCGCGCCCGCCCTGCCCGTTCATCGCGCACGCGGCGGCGTTGGGGCTGATGCAGCCGAGGCTCGACACGCAGATAAACAATGGAATCAGCAGCGGCCACAACGATTCGGTGTGCAAGGCGCTGACCGCCAACAACGTCAGGCCCGCTGCCAGATAAACCCAGACTGCACGCGCCAGCAGGAATGCCGGGCCACGCTTGGCCAATAGCCGCGCGTTGACCTGCGCTACCAGAATGAAGCCCGCCGCGTTGGTGCCGAACAGCCAGCCGAAATGCTCGGCGGGCACGCCATACAGTTTGATAAAGATAAACGGCGAACCGGCGATGTAGGCAAACATCCCGGCGATGGCGATGCCGCCGGTCAGCGCGTGGCCGAGGTAAACGCGATCACTCAGCAGGCGTGCGTACTGGCGAAAGGCACCGGACAACGGTTGGCGCGGCATGCTCGCTGGCATGCTTTCCGGCAGACCGAGCGCGACCGCGAGGCCGGCCAGGGCGCTGAAACCGGTCAGCACCAGGAAAATCGACTGCCAACCGGTGGTGTTGACCAGCAGACCGCCGAGCATCGGCGCCAGAATCGGTGCCAGCCCCATCACCAGCATCAGCTGCGAAAACACCTTCGCCGAGCCGACGGCGTCGCATTTGTCGCTGACCACGGCGCGGGAAATCACCATGCCCGCACAGCCGCCCAACGCCTGCACGAAGCGCGCGCCGATCAGCCATTCGAGGTTCGGCGCATAGGCGCAGGCCAATGAAGCGAGGGTGAACAGGGTCAAACCGACGAGCAGCGGAATGCGCCGACCAAAGCGATCCGCCACCGGGCCGTAGGCCAATTGGCCGAGGGACAAACCGGCGAAATAGGCGGCCAGGGTCATCTGCACGTGCTTCTCGTCGGTGGCGAACGCCAGCGCCATCGCGGGAAATGCAGGTAAATAAAAGTCGATCGCCAAGGGCCCGAAGGCGGTCAAGGCACCGAGAATCAAAATGGTACGGAAGTTCATCAGGCATCCAGTCAGGCAAGTCGGCAGCCCGACAGTCTAGCTGCGGCTGGACGCCTTGAACATTCCGATAGCTCGCTAACTATAAAAACAGCAAAAGATCGCAGCCTTCGGCAGCTCCTACAGGGAACGCATTCCAATGTAGGAGCTGCCGAAGGCTGCGATCTTTTTGTTTCTAGGCGAGTTTGACGGCGTAGCCCTCTTCGCTGATGACCTCGATCACCTGCTCGGCACTCAGCGCACTTTCAACGCCCACTTCTTTCGCCGCCAGATCGACGCGCACGCTGGCTGCCGGGTCTTTGGCCTGCACGGCGTTGGTGATGGCTTTGACGCAGTGGCCGCAGGACATGCCTTGAACGTTGAACACTTGCATGGAATGACTCCTTTGAGTGAGGTTGCCGGCAGTGTCGAGCTTGCCACGATGGCAAGGTCAAGTTCTGCAATCATCTGCCGGGCTGGCAATCGGCGTCGCGCTCGGCCAAGCTGCGTGCATCAATGACTTAAATTCAGGAGATTCAGCCATGCGCTGGTCAGCTTTCAGCCTGTTTGGCTTGCTCAGCCTCTTTGCCGCCGTCCCTCAAGTGCAAGCCGCCGGGGAGGATTACGCGGTGCTGATCATCTCCCGCGAGCGTCTGGAAGTGTCGACCTCCTGCGAGATTGGCGTGTATATCCAGGATCAGCTCTCGGCGCGGCTGCTGCAGGAGCAGAGTATTTCTTTCAACCTGCCGCCGGGCACGGTGTCGCTGCGCTTGAAGTTGCTGCCGGGGCAAGTCGCCGGTTGCAATCCGGGCATGCTTGCGCCGGGTTCGCAGGAGATCAAACTGCGTGCCGGGGATGTGCTGAAGTATCGCTTGGCGATGAATTCCGAAGGCGTCTACCTGAAACGCGCCGATCTCGAATACTGATTTATGCGCGTGATCGTTCCCACGCTCCGCGTGGGAATGCAGCCATGGACGCTCCGCGTCCCGATGCGTGTCGCAGAGCGTCACAGGAGGCATTCCCACGCGGAGCGTGGGAACGATCACGGTAGGAAGATTGGCGCTTGACCTTGCCCGCATGGCAAGGTTGATCCTTGTAGGCATCTACTACAGGGAGTACGACCGATGTCCGATTCCATCACTTTCGATCTGCCGATTGCCGGCATGACCTGCGCCAGTTGCGCCGGGCGTGTCGAGCGGGCTTTGAGCAAAGTCAGCGGCGCCAGTGCCGTCAGCGTCAACCTCGCCACCGAGCAGGCCCGTGTGCAGGCGCCGGGCGACAGCCTTGCGGCTTTGATGGAAGCGGTCGAGCGCGCCGGTTACAGCGTCCCGCAGCAAACTCTCGAACTGAATATCGAAGGCATGACCTGCGCTTCCTGCGTCGGTCGCGTCGAGCGCGCCCTGAACAAAGTCCCCGGCGTGAAAGGCGTCAGCGTCAACCTGGCCAACGAACGTGCGCACCTCGAATTGCTCGGTCACGTCGACTCACAGACGCTGCTCGACGCCGTCAGCAAGGCCGGCTACTCGGCCAGCGTCTGGCAAGCCGAACACCCGCAAACCGATAGCCAACAGCAGAAGCTCAAGCACGAACGCTGGGCGCTGATCGGCGCGATCGCCCTGGCCTTGCCGCTGGTGGCGCCGATGTTGCTGCAACCGTTCGGCATTCACTGGATGCTGCCGGCCTGGGCGCAATTCGTCCTCGCCACGCCGGTGCAGTTCATCTTCGGTGCGCGTTTCTACGTCGCTGCGTGGAAAGCCGTGCGCGCGGGCGCCGGCAACATGGACTTGCTCGTCGCCCTCGGCACCAGCGCCGGTTACGGTTTGAGTCTCTACGAATGGGCCACCGCCGCCGGGCGCATGCCGCATCTGTATTTCGAAGCGTCGGCGGTGGTCATCGCCTTGGTGTTGCTCGGCAAATACCTCGAGAGCCGCGCCAAACGCCAGACCGCCAGCGCCATCCGCGCCCTCGAAGCCTTGCGGCCGGAACGGGCGATTCAAGTGATCGACGGCCGCGAACAAGATGTCGCCATCAGCGCCCTGCGCCTCAATGATCTGGTGCTGGTCAAACCCGGCGAACGCTTCCCGGTCGATGGCGAAGTCATCGAAGGCCAGAGCCACGCCGATGAAGCGTTGATCAGCGGTGAAAGCCTGCCCGTGCCGAAACAACCGGGCGACAACGTCACCGGCGGCGCAATCAACGGTGAAGGTCGCTTGTTGGTGCGCACTCAGGCGCTCGGCGCCGAGACTGTGCTGGCGCGGATCATTCGTCTGGTCGAGGATGCTCAAGCGGCGAAAGCACCGATCCAGAAACTGGTGGATAAGGTCAGTCAGATTTTCGTGCCGACCGTGTTGCTGATTGCCCTGGCCACGTTGATTGGCTGGTGGTTGTATGGCGCGCCGCTGGAAACTGCGCTGATCAACGCGGTCGCCGTTTTGGTCATCGCCTGCCCGTGTGCCCTCGGCCTCGCCACCCCGACCGCGATCATGGCCGGCACCGGCGTGGCCGCGCGTCACGGCATTCTGATCAAGGACGCCGAAGCGCTGGAACGTGCCCATGAAGTCAGCACTGTGGTCTTCGACAAGACCGGAACGCTGACCTCAGGCACGCCGCGTATCGCCCATTTCAGCGCGGTAGATGGTGACGAAAATACGCTGCTGACACTGGCCGGCGCCCTGCAACGCGGCAGTGAACATCCGCTGGCCAAAGCGGTGCTCGACGCCGCTGCTGAACGCAATCTGCAGGTGCCGGATGTCAGCGACAGCCAGTCGCTGACCGGTCGCGGCATCGCCGGCAGTCTCGATGGCCGCCGTCTGGCCTTGGGTAATCGGCGCATGCTCGACGAAAGTGGTTTGAGCGCCGGCAACCTGCGCGAATCTGCCCAAGTCTGGGAAGCCGAAGGTCGCACGTTGTCATGGTTGATCGAACAAAGTCCGGAGCCGAAAGTGCTCGGTTTGTTCGCCTTCGGTGACACCTTGAAACCCGGCGCACTGGAAGCCGTTCAACAACTCGCCGCACGAGATATCCACAGCCATTTGCTGACCGGCGACAACCGTGGCAGCGCTCGCGTGGTCGCCGAAGCGCTGGGCATCAGCAGCGTTTACGCCGAAGTGCTGCCCGCCGACAAAGCCGCCACCGTCGCCGAGCTGAAAAAAACCGGCGTGGTCGCGATGATCGGCGACGGCATCAACGACGCCCCGGCCCTCGCCGCTGCCGACATCGGCATCGCCATGGGCGGCGGCACCGATGTCGCCATGCACGCGGCGGGCATCACCCTGATGCGCGGCGACCCACGGCTGGTGCCGGCGGCGCTGGAGATCAGCCGCAAGACTTACGCGAAGATCCGTCAGAACCTGTTCTGGGCCTTCGTCTACAACCTGATCGGCATTCCGTTGGCGGCGTTCGGCTTCCTCAATCCGGTATTGGCCGGGGCGGCGATGGCGCTGTCCAGCGTCAGCGTGGTGAGCAATGCGCTACTGTTGAAAACCTGGAAACCCAAGGATCTGGAGGAGCACCGATGAACATCGGTCAAGCGGCCAAACACAGTGGCCTGAGCGCGAAAATGATCCGCTACTACGAGTCGATTGGCCTGCTCAAAGCGGCGCATCGCACCGACAGCGGTTACCGGGTCTACGGCGACGACGACCTGCACACCCTGGCGTTTATCAAGCGCTCGCGGGACTTAGGCTTTTCACTGGAAGAGGTCGGCAAACTGCTGACCCTCTGGCAGGATCGCCAACGCGCCAGCGCCGATGTGAAGGCGTTGGCGCGTCAGCACATCGACGAGCTGAATCAGAAGATTCGCGAACTCGGCGAGTTGCGCGACACCCTGCAAGACCTGGTCGAACACTGCAATGGCGACCACCGCCCCGACTGCCCGATCCTCAAGGAACTGGCGTCGGGCTGCTGCGCGCAACCCGCGCGCGTTTGAGCGCCAACAGTTTCACCGTGAGCAATGTGCAAAGCGGAATGCCGTGGAACAACATGACCACGGCACCCGGCGTCCACCACGCGTAGAACGGCGCAGCGATGAGCATGCCGATGCCGAAACCGGTCATTTGCAGCAGGGTCAGCACGCTGAAAATTGGCAGGCGCAAGTGCTCGGGCTCGCGTTGCAGACGGGACATCAGGCCGACTTCGGAAAAGCCATCGCCCAGCCCCGCCGGCAATGAAAACAGCAGCAATCCGTAGAGGCTGTGCTGCTGGAACATCAGAATGAAGCCGCAAGACATCAGCGCCACACCGAAGAAAAACCGCCGCTCCAGATGGATATTGTCCGAGCCTTTGAGGCGACTGGCGATGCGCGCGCCGAGCAGTTTGCCGCTGGCCCACACAGCGAGCATCAGGCCCAACGTGGTACTCGCCGAATCGGGCGTGAGCAGTTTCGAGATGATCGGAAAACCGACGTTGTGCGCGGCGCTGCCCAAGGTGTCGGCCATCGTCACCGCGAGCATCGCGGCAATCACCGGCGCACTGTGCAAACCGTGCTTGAGCGCTGACCATTCGCCGCGTTCGGGTTCCTCGTTGTCCGTCGGCGCGTCGAAGCGCAGCGGTACGATCAACAGCGCCGCGAGCAGATAGGTCACGGCATTCAGGGCGAATACCGTTTCAAATCCGAATGCAGCTACCAGCAAACCCGATACGAGACTACCGCCGACCATCGCTGCTGATGAGGCAGAGGTGATCCAGGCGTTGGCTTTGAGCAGTTGATCGGCGGGGATTAGACGCGGCAGCTGACTGTTGAGGCCGATGGCGAACATCGAATTGCCCAGGCCGAGGCCGAAGGCAATGAGCGGCAATAACCAGACCTGCTGGCTGACCGGCACGATTAATAGCAAACCGAGCACGCTGGCGCGCAACAGGTCGAAGGCAATCAGCGGCGCACGGCCGCTCCAGCGCCGGTAAAACGCAGTGCCGATGAGGCTGGCAAAAATCCCGCCGCCGACGCGACTGGCGAGGAAGATGCCGACGCTCATGGCGCTGTTGCTGAGCAGGTAGACGTAGGTGGCCAGCGCGACCATGTTGAGGAATGCGCCGAAATCGGAGATCAACCGGGCGGTGATGATCAGTTGGGTGTTGCGTTGGGTACTCACATACGATCCTTGTAGGAGCTGCCGAAGGCTGCGATCTTTTGATCTTGTTTTCTGATCAATCGCCAAGATCAAAAGATCGCAGCCTTCGGCAGCTCCTACAAGGGGTGTGTCTGCCAATTGTGGGGTGACTGACACGGCCTCTTCGCGAGCGAGCTCTGCTCCTACAAGGATTGGTGGTGTGCTGAAGACAAAAAACCCGGCCGAAGCCGGGTTTCTGTTCAAACGATCACTGCATCCACGGAGGTGGCGGTGGTTCCTCTGATTTGCCTTTAGGCTCGTCATCCGCCGCACGGATCGCTTGCTTGCGCTCTTCATCAAGCCGCGCCGCTTCGATCTCGCGGATAACCCCGCCGACATCGGCCAGCTCTTCCGGCTCGTCGAACTCACCGGTCAGCACACTGTTCGGGTGCAAAGTGCCGGCTTCGTACAGCGCCCACATTTCTTTCGCGTACTTGGTCTTCTTCAACTCCGGCGCAAAGCGACCGAAGTACGAAGCCATGTTGCCAACGTCACGTTCAAGCATGCTGAACGCGTGGTTGTTGCCGGCAGCATCGACCGCTTGTGGCAGGTCGATGATCACCGGGCCGGTCGGTGTCAGCAGCACGTTGAACTCGGAAAGGTCACCGTGCACCAGACCGGTACACAACATCAGCACGATCTGCGAAATCAGGAACGCGTGATATTCACGGGCCTGATCAGCTTCCAGTACCACGTCATTAAGACGCGGCGCCGCATCGCCGTATTCATCGGCCACCAGTTCCATCAGCAGCACGCCTTCGAGGAAGTCGAACGGCTTGGGCACGCGCACACCGGCGCCAGCCAGACGGAACAGCGCCGCCACTTCGGCGTTCTGCCAGGCGTCTTCGGTCTCTTTGCGACCGAATTTCGAGCCCTTGGCCATCGCGCGCGCCTGACGGCTGTTACGCACCTTGCGGCCTTCCTGATACTCGGCTGCCTGGCGGAAACTACGTTTGTTTGCCTCCTTGTAGACCTTGGCGCAACGTAACTCGTTGCCGCAGCGCACCACATAAACAGCTGCTTCTTTACCACTCATGAGTGGTCGCAGCACCTCGTCAACCAGACCGTCTTCGATCAGCGGTTCAATGCGTTTTGGAGTCTTCATCAGCTTTTATTGTGGGTCCTTTATTACCAAACACGCGAATGTCACTCGTTATACGGCAATCCTCGCAGTACGGGGAGGGGTTGCCGACCTGTGAACCTGTGAATGCACACACTGTGCCGAAAAAATCGACCGTTGCGAATCATAGCCGAGCCTGTGTCACTTGTTGGTATCGGCCGTCGAGGGCATTTGCGACAGAATCTGACATGCAGAGCGCTCCCTGTAGGAGTGAGCCTGCTCGCGATAGCAGTACATCAGGCAACGATGATGTCGATTTTACCGCCGTCATCGCGAGCAGGCTCACTCCTACAAGGGACCGTGGTCAGCGTTCAATAATGGCGGTAACACCTTGCCCGCCAGCGGCGCAAATCGAAATCAGACCTCTCCCCTTACCCGCCGCCTCCAGCAGTTTGGCCAGGTTGGCGACGATGCGTCCACCGGTCGCCGCAAACGGATGCCCCGCTGCCAGCGAACTGCCCTTCACATTCAGCCGGCTACGATCAATCGACCCCAACGGCGCATCCAACCCCAACCGGGATTTGCAGTATTCGGGATCCTCCCAAGCCTTGAGCGTACACAACACCTGCGCCGCAAACGCTTCATGAATTTCGTAGTAATCAAAATCCTGCAAGCTCAGCCCGTTGCGCGCCAGCAAGCGTGGCACCGCATACACCGGCGCCATCAACAGGCCCTCGGCACCGTTGACGAAATCCACCGCCGCCGCTTCACCATCGCGCAGATAGGCAAGGATCGGCAAGCCGCGCTCCTTCGCCCACTCTTCACTGCCGAGCAGCACCACCGAGGCGCCATCGGTGAGCGGTGTGGAGTTGCCTGCCGTCAGCGTGCCTTTGGCGCTTTTCTCGAACGCGGGTTTCAGCGCGGCGAGTTTTTCCAGGGTCAGATCCGGGCGCAGATTGTTGTCGCGGGTCAGGCCGAGGAACGGTGTCATCAGATCGTTGTGCCAGCCTTCGCTGTAGGACGCCGCCAGTTTTTGGTGACTTTCGAGGGCCAGTTGATCCTGCTCTTCACGCGGAATGTTCCAGGTCTGCGCCATCAATTCGCAGTGCTGGCCCATCGACAGGCCGGTGCGAGGTTCGCCGTTGCGCGGAAATTCCGGGATCAGGTGTTGGGGCCGCAGTTGCAGAAAGGTTTTCAGTTTGTCGCCGGTGGTTTTCGCGCGGTTGGCTTGCAGAAGGATTTTGCGCAGGCCTTCGCTGACGCTGATCGGCGCGTCCGACGTGGTGTCAACGCCGCCAGCGATGCCGCAATCGATCTGGCCGAGGGCGATTTTGTTGGCGACCAGCAATGCGGCTTCCAGACCGGTGCCGCAGGCTTGCTGGATATCGTAAGCCGGGGTGGTTGGCGACAATCGCGAGCCGAGGACGCATTCGCGGGTCAGGTTCATATCCCGTGACAATTTAAGCACCGCGCCCGCCACCACTTCGCCGATGCGCTGGCCGTGGAGGTTGTAGCGTTCGATCAGGCCTTCGAGCGCGGCGGTGAGCATCACCTGATTGCTGGCCGTGGCGTACGGCCCGTTGGAGCGGGCGAAAGGGATACGGTTACCGCCAATGATCGCGACGCGGCGCAGCTGACTCATGAATAACTCCTTTTCAAATTGATCGGATTCACACAGATCTCTGTAGGAATGAACACTGTGGTGAGGGGATTTATCCCCGACCGGCTGCGAAGCAGTCGTAGAACCTGCACTCGCGGTGTTTCAGATGGATCGCGCAGCATCGAATTGGGGCCGCTTCGCAGCCCATCGGGGATAAATCCCCTCGCCACAGGATCACTCCTACAAGGGTTCTGCTGTGTTTCTGAATTTGTGTTCGCCAACAAAATCATCAGGGGCAAACTACTCTGCTGTTCAAGCGTAGGCCCTATTGCGTGGATCGAACGATTGATTGCCATCGGTAGTCCACACTTTGAACCCCAACTTTTGGAGAGCGTTCCATGTCTGACCGCTATATCGACTTCGCCAACTCGTCCTTCGGCCATCGTCTGGTCGGGGCGCTGGGCCTGCCGTCGCCGGTGCGACTGGAGCGCTGGCAGGCTGGGCGCCTGCGGCCGGTGGAAGGTGCGCTGCTGATCGGTGGCGGGCCGCTGGCCGAGCGCGTCAGCACGTTCGCCAACCGTCTGACCGAAAGCATTTACCGCTACGGCGAGCAACCGGCGACCGCCACCGAATGGATTCCCGGCCATGGCCCGAAACTCAAAGCGGTGGTGTTCGACGCCAGCGAATTGCAGCACACCGACCAGCTCAAGCAATTGCGTGAATTCTTCCAGCCGCTGATGAAAAATCTTGAGAGCAGCGCGCACTTGGTGATTCTGGGCCGCGCCCCGGAAACCCTGAGCGATCCGTTCGCCTCCAGTGCACAACGCGCGCTCGAAGGTTTTTCGCGTTCGCTGGCCAAAGAACTGCGCAGCGGCGGAACGTTGCAACTGATCTATGTCGGCGAAGGCGCCGAGGATCAACTGGAAGGCCCGCTGCGGTTTTTCCTCTCGCCGAAAAGCGCATTTGTCTCCGGACAAGTGATTCGCCTGACTGCGTGCGCCACACAAGTCACTGACTGGACGCGTCCGCTAGCCGGTCGCAAAGCGCTGGTCACCGGTGCGGCACGCGGTATCGGCGCATCGATCGCTGAGACCCTCGCCCGCGATGGCGCCGAAGTGATTCTGCTCGACGTGCCGCCAGCGAAAACCGATCTCGAAGCCCTCGCCGCCCGCCTCGGTGGCCGCGCGATCACCCTCGATATCTGCGCCGAAGACGCCGCCGCACAGTTGACCGAACACCTGCCGAACGGCCTCGACATTCTGGTGCACAACGCCGGCATCACCCGCGATAAAACCCTGGCCAACATGACCCCGGAATTCTGGGACGCGGTGCTCGCGGTCAATCTCAACGCGCCGCAAGTACTGACCAAAGCGCTGCTCGACAACGGCACGTTGCACGACAATGCGCGGGTGATTCTGCTCGCCTCGATCAGCGGCATCGCCGGCAACCGTGGGCAAACCAACTACGCCGCGAGCAAGGCCGGTTTGATCGGTCTGGCCCAAGCATGGGCGCCGACGTTGCTGGAGCGTGGCATCAGCATCAACGCGGTCGCCCCCGGTTTTATCGAAACGCAAATGACTGCGCACATCCCGTTTGGTCTGCGTGAAGCCGGGCGGCGCATGAGTTCGCTGGGCCAGGGCGGCTTGCCGCAAGACGTCGCCGAAGCCGTGGCGTGGCTGGCGCAACCGGGTACCGGCGCGTTCACCGGTCAGGCGTTGCGGGTTTGTGGGCAAAGTGTTTTGGGGGCTTAAGGCATGAGCATCGAATGGCACACGCTGGATCGCGAACCGAGCCTGCCGGGGCTTTACGCACGGGCCGCGACGCGACGCAAAATCACCGGCACCACCCTGCCCGACAGCGGTTTGCGCTGTTGGGTCGATGTCGATGGCAAGCGCCTGGCGGACTATCGCAAGGTCTGCGGCTTTGCCGATGACGGGCTGTTGCCGCCGACTTATCCACACATCCTTGCGTTCGCGTTGCAGATGCAATTGCTCACGGCAAAAGAGTTTCCGTTTCCGCTGCTGGGGCTGATTCATCTGAGCAATCGCATTCGCGTGTTGCGGCCAATGGGCGGGATCAGTCGCGCGCAGGTCAGCGTGCGTGTGCACAACTTGCAGCCGCACCCCAAGGGCGCAACGTTTGATCTGCTGACTACATTGGACGACCAACTCGGGCCGTTGTGGGAGGCGGAAAGCCAGATGCTTTGTCGCGGGGTGAAACTCGACGGCGAACCGGTGGAACAGCACTGGGAGCCTGCGCAAGCATTAAGCGAAGTGGCGCAGTGGAAAGCGCCGGCGGACATTGGCCGGCAGTACGCCAAGGTTTCCGGTGACTACAACCCGATTCACTTGAGCGCGGCGAGTGCCAAGCTGTTTGGTTTTCCTACGGCCATTGCTCATGGCTTGTGGAACAAGGCACGGACATTGGCGGCGCTGGCCGATCATTTGCCCAAGGCCAATCTGGAAATCACTGTGCACTTTCGCAAGCCCGTAAGACTGCCTAGTGAGGTGACGTTGCTGGCGAGTGCGGCGGGGTCGAGTGGTGAGTTGCGATTGGTGGGTGCGGAAGATCTGGAGCATATGGTTGGCCTGTGGCAACCGATCGCGTAATAAACGCAGAACCCTTGTGGTGAGGGGATTTATCCCCGTTCGGCTGCGAAGCAGTCGTGAGTCCATTCAATGCGGTGTATCAGAAAGAAACTGATTGCTGATCTTGGGGCGGCTGCGCCACCCAACGGGGATAAATCCCCTCACCACAGGGTTGAGGTGGCACAGAGGGTTGTGTCGATCCCGGAAACGGGAAGGTTCGACCTGTTAATTGTGTATATATCACTTAAGTTTTCCCGCCTCCCCTCCCGCCCAATGAAAAAACCCAAGCCTTGATTTTCAAGGCTTTTTTTTGCGCGTTTATCACCTCGGTATTAGTCCTTAGGCGCTGCAAACGGCGCTCTATATAAAGGCGTTAATACCAACTTGAGAATGGCGGGAACCCGCGCCTGGACTGAGATTGCAGCAACGGACGAGGACATTGCCGGCGACATGAATCGGCGAGTCATCGAAGGCAACGAACGTTGTGACAGGTGCAAGGAATCTCGATCATGAAAACTCAAGTCTGGTCAAAATCTGCAATCGCTTTGGCAGTGGTTCTCTCTCTCGGTCTCGCCGGTTGCAGCAGCGGCGGTGGCGGCCATCACAGCAGCTCCGGCAGTTCTGCGCCGGCCAGCGATAGCGCTGCGGGTGGCGCCGGTGGCGGCGGAGATACTGCGGGAACTGGCGGCACTGGAGGCACAGGCGGTACTGATGGAACCGGTGGTACCGGCGGCACGGGTGGTACCGATGGCGGCACTGCGGGCACCGGTGGCACGGGCGGTACCGGCGGCACTGATGGCGGCACCGCGGGCACGGGTGGCACCGGAGGAACCGGCGGAACCGGTGGAACCGGTGGTACTGGAGGCACAGGCGGAACCGGTGGCGGCACCGACCCTACCAATCCGACCAACCCTACAGATCCAACCAACCCGACCAATCCTACCGTCCCTACCTTGGTGACCACGACATTGGTGCAAGATGTCGGCACCACGGTCAGCGGCGTCGGCAGCGGCGTTGGCCAGGTCGGCGATTCCCTGAGCACTGTTCCCGTGGTGGGTGGCGTCGTGCAAAGCGTTGCCAACACCACCGGCAATGTCGTCAGCACCTTGGGGGATGGCTTGGGCAACGGCATCGGCAAACTGGCCAGCACACCCAACGGGGTTGGCGTCACGGCGTCATCGGTCGGCGGCGTAGTAGCAGATGTCGGTGATGGCGTATCCGATGTCAGTGGCAAACTGGCCACCGCAACCAGCAGCGTGCCAGTGGTCGGCGGTATCGTCACCAAAGTCGCCCCTTTGCTGGATGGCGTCGGCGAAAAAGTCACCATGCTCGGTGACACCCTGAGCACAGCGACGACGACAGGCCCCCTCGGCGGCTTAACCACCCAGGTCAGTCAGAAACTGGTGCCGGTGATTGCCATGGTTGAAAGCACCACCGACAAGATCGGCAGCGCTACCGGTCTGGGCGCTCCACTCAACGGCGTGATCCAGAAAGTCGGCGGCACCGTTAACGACCTGGGTGGCAAAGTCACCGGCGCTGGCAACGGCAATGCCCTGACCAACACAGTCGGCGGAGCGTTGAGCAATGCCGGCACCGCCGTCGGCAAGGCGGGCGGCCTGGTATCCAACGGTACCGGTGGCGGTTCGGGTGGTGTCGGTGGTGGTCTGGGCGGCACCGGCCTGCTGCAAACCGTCGGCGGCGCGGTGGCCAATGTTGGCAGCGGCTTGAGCACTGGCAACAGCGCACTGGCAGCTCCGGGCGGCACCGTCGTCTCGGTCGGCAACACCGTCGCCTCGCTCAACACGGCTCTGGGCGGTTCGGGCACACCGATCACCGCACCGACCGCAACCCTGGCAACCATCACCAACACCGTCAGTACAGGCATTGCTCCGGTCACGACAGCCGTCACCAGCCTGACGCAAAATGTCGGCGCAGCGACCGGCCTTGGCAGCCCGGTCTCCAGCCTCACCGCACAGGTGGGCGGCGCAGTCAGCAACCTCGGTGGCGGCATCGCCGGTGCCACAAGCAACCCGGTTCTCAGCGCCGTCGGTGGCACCGTCGCCAGCGTGGGCACCACCGTCGGCGCTGTCGGAGGCCTGGTCAACGCCGGCACGGCGGGCGGAGGTACTGGCGCGACAAACCCGGTCACTTCACTGGTCAGCAACGTCGGCGCCACCGTCGGCAATACGGTCAACACTGTCGGCGGCACTGTCGGCGGCGTACTCAACACAGTCACCAGCACCGCGTCCGGCGCTGGCGGCACCGCCACCGGTGGTGGTCTGGGCGGCGTACTCGGTGGTCTGACCGGCACCCTGGGCGGCAACAAACGCTAAATTGCACCTGGCCGATTCGACGGCCTCACCTACAGCGCCTACGCTTGGTTGAGGGCGGAAGATTCCTACGAGTCTTCCGCTTTTTTCTTAGGAAAAATCAGCCCGGTGCTGTGATGACCACGGAGTGTCCTATGCGCGTAATGGCGTCTTTGCTGTTCCTCAGCCTCAGTTCCACTGCCCTCGCCGACACCCTGCCGACCTTTCTCAACTCCAACGAAACCATCCGCAACCTGCCCGTGCCCAACCTGCCGGCCGATGCCTATCGCCCGAGCGCCGCGCCCGTGCAAGTCCCGGATCCCGGCGCTGCCGCCGCGCAGCCGTTGATGATGAGCACCAAGATCAACCTGAAAACCGTGCAGATCGAAGGCGGCACGATCTACCCGCTCACTGAACTGGCGGAAAACTACAAGCCCCTGATCGGCCGCGAAACCAGCCTCGCCGATCTGATCGAAGCGACGCGCAACATCACCCGCCGTTATCAACAGGACGGCTACCTGTTGTCCTACGCGTTCCTGCCGCAACAGAAATTCGACGACGGCGTGGCGCGGGTGGTGTTGGTAGAAGGTTACGTACGCGATGTACAAGTCGAAGGCGACGTCGGCCGCGTCAGAGGTCTGCTGGATAAATTCATCACCAAAATCCAGGCCGAACGCCCGCTGACCCGCAAGACCTTCGAACGCTACACCACGCTGATGACACGCATCCCCGGCGTCACCATCCAGGCGCAAGTGCCGCCACCGGGCACCACCGACGGCGCCACCACCCTGATCGCCCAGGCCAGCCGCAAGCCGTTCACCAGCACACTCAGCACCACCGAAGACAACCGCAACGGCACTCAAGCATTGCTCGGTGTCAGCAGCAATTCACAGACCTCGATGGGCGAACAACTGACCCTCAGCGGCCTGTTCCCGCCAGGTGACGATGACGAACATTACTACCGCGCCGACTACAGCCAATTCCTCGGATCCGAGGGCACACAACTGGCCCTGTCCGCCTCACGCTACCGCGCCGACCCCGGCACCAACCTGCGACTGGACAACGGCCTGGAACTCAAACCGCACCGCGAAAACGATCGCTACTCGATCGGCTTCACCGTTCCCCTGATCGCCGCCTCCAATGAACTGCTCACCGCCGGCTCGCGCCTCTACGCCGTCAACGACAAAACCCGCTACAACGTCGTCGGCTACCCACTGAGTGTCGAAGAACGCACCGACATCCGCGCCCTCGCCTTCGAAGGCGACTGGCGCAAAGCCGATGCCAAACAACTGCGCATCCTCAGCGCCGGCCTCTACCAAGGCCTCGACAGCATGGGCGCAAAAACCAACAACAACGCCATCGACCTCGACTTCTTCCGCGCACGACTGTCCGGGGTGCAGAGCGACAAATTCTTCGACAACTGGCAAGGCGTACTCTCGGCCGCCCTGTACTGGAGCGACGACAGCGTGCCCGACAGCGAACGCGCGGTGTTTGGTGGACAGAATTTCGGTCGCGGCTATCCCGATGACCAAGCGTCCGGCGACAAGGGATGGGGCGTGGCGTACGAGGTCAACTACAGCTACAACCGCGAAGGAAGCTGGGTGCGGATACTGCAACCGTACGTGGTGCTGGATCGCTCGCGCAGTTGGTTCAATCAACTGCCGGTGCAGGCGAACAGCTTGTCCTCGGCGGCGCTGGGATTACGGTTTGGCGATGCCAAGTACTACAACGTTGCCCTGGAAGCGGCCAAAGCGATGTCGGATGAAGCGCTCGATACTTTCAATCGGCGGACGCGTTACAGCATCAGTTTTAGTTATCAGCTATGACGCGCCCCCTGTAGGAGCTGCCGAAGGCTGCGATCTTTTGATGTTGTTTTCATAAAGCAAGATCAAAAGATCGCAGCCTTCGGCAGCTCCTACAGTTTGGGTTGGAGGCATTCAGGTAGGGGGTGGTTGGATGCATTGGCCCCATCGCGAGCAGGCTCACTCCTACAGTTTGATTGGGTGTGTTCAGGTGGAGATTGGTCGGCTGTCAGGCCGCCTTCGCGAGCAAGCTCAGCTCCTACGAAGATCAAAAGCAAAACCCCATCGCCTCTGCTTCTCACCACTCAACACGATGAGCGCAAGCTCGGGTGCAGCTCTTGATCTCGGAGCCCGTCGGCAGGCTGAGTGGAGGGATTGATCCGGGGTGGGAGCGCAGCGACCGTTTGGCGCAGCCAAACACATCGAGAGGAGGTGCAGCGAAGCAAACCGTAGGCGATGAACCCCGGATCAATCCCGGAGCG